>Ga0255760_10000015_pt1 | contig 181932 bp, 175 predicted proteins | sample 071ome_25_FD_179960 | JGI IMG/M metagenome (GOLD analysis project Ga0255760, IMG submission 179960) | Coastal salt marsh microbial communities from the Groves Creek Marsh, Skidaway Island, Georgia - 071410BT metaG (version 2) | ecosystem: Environmental > Aquatic > Marine > Intertidal zone >...
GTCCACCAGCCGCTCGAACCCGCCAATGATTGCCGATGACCTAAGGCGGCAGGCGGACAATTTCATTGAATTGGACGAGTTAAAAGACGCAGTAGGACGCCCCCCGCGCGAAAATGGCGATGAGGATAACTTTGAGGAAAGCTATTAAGGCGCGCTGCGCACGGCACCGCGCCCCTGTTCCTCCCCCACCAGATAGAGCGACAACATCTTCGACAAATCCCCTAAGCCCACAGGCTTGGTCAGATAGGCATCCATGCCGACATCAATCCCCTTTTGGCGGTCATGGCCAACGGCGTCAGCTGTGATGGCGATTAGGCAGAAACGCTAGACGGCCGGGCCACAAAGACTTAACTGTGGGGTGATCGGAGAGACACTATGCAAAAACCGCCCCTCACCCTCTATTTGGCCGCGCCGCGCGGATTTTGCGCAGGTGTAGATCGCGCAATTAAAATCGTGGAAATGGCTCTCGAGAAATGGGGCGCACCCGTCTTTGTGCGCCATGAAATCGTGCATAACAAATTCGTGGTGGATGCCCTACGCGAAAAGGGCGCAGTTTTTGTCGAAGAATTGGACGAGTGCCCCAATGATCGACCCGTCATTTTTTCTGCCCATGGGGTGCCCAAATCTGTGCCCGCAACCGCAGAGCGGCGGCAGATGATATATGTTGATGCAACCTGCCCGCTTGTGTCCAAAGTGCATATCGAGGCGGCGCGGCATCATGAGGCGGGGTTGCAGATCGTGATGATCGGCCACGCGGGCCATCCTGAAACGATTGGCACTATGGGCCAATTGCCCGAGGGCGAAGTTGTCTTGGTTGAAACAGTGGCGGATGTTGCGACCCTCACGGTGCGCGACCCCCTGAAACTTGCCTTTGTGACGCAAACCACCCTTTCGATTGATGACACCGCCGATGTTGTTGCGGCCCTCAAGACGCGGTTTCCTGCAATTATCGGCCCGCACAAAGAAGATATTTGCTACGCCACCACCAACCGCCAAGAGGCCGTCAAGGCGATGGCGGTCAAGGCAGATGCCATGCTTGTCGTGGGCGCGCCCAATTCCTCAAATTCAAAACGCTTGGTCGAGGTGGGCGCAAAAATGGGCTGCAACTATGCGCAGCTTGTGCAACGGGCGACTGATATTGACTGGCGCGCGCTTGAGGGGATTACCAGCCTTGGTCTGACGGCGGGCGCATCTGCGCCAGAGCTGTTGGTCAATGAGGTGATTGATGCCGTGCGGGCGCGCTATGATGTGACAGTCGAACAGGTTGAGACTGCCGTGGAAAATGTTGAGTTCAAAGTGCCGCGCATCCTGCGTGCGCCTGCCTAACCATCGCCCATGGATCCGCTTTACCCATTTGTTTTTGCAGGGCTGTTTTCGCCTGGGCCAAATGTTATCCTCTTGACCACATCAGGCGCGCTGTTCGGGTTTCGCGCGACCATTCCACATATTTTCGGTGTCGCTGCAGGGGTGGGGGTGATTGCCGCGGCCTCAAGCTTAGGTGTCAGCGCGATTTTATTGGCCTATCCAGTGGCTGCCTTGGTGATGAAATTAGCCGCGGCATCTTGGATCCTCTATATGGCATTCACCCTATGGCGGGCCAAACCGGCAGATCCTAAGGCGCGACAGGTCGCAAAGCCGTTTACCTTTCTTCAGGCTGTGATGTTTCAATGGGTCAATCCCAAGGTCTGGGCCGTCAGCCTTGCCGCCGCAGCGGGCTTTGGCGCGAGCGGCACGCTGTTGACAGAAGCCTTGCGCCTTTCCTCCGCCTTTTCAGGAATTAATCTTTTTGTCTGTCTGTTTTGGGCAGCGGCAGGAACGGCCTTGGCGCGGCTTCTGACCACGCCGCGTGCATGGAATATTTTTCGCAAAACCATGGCAAGCGCCCTCGCGCTGACAGCCGCAATGGTCTTTAATTGAGCCCCGCCCTATATTGCGCCACAGGGTCAGGCTGCGACCCAATCAACCAATCAGGCCCGATGCAATGTTCCGATTTTTCGAAACACTGGTAGATCCTTATACGCCCTACGCCGATGAGGATACGCCCCCCAATCGGCTCTGGCCGTTTTTGCGGGGCTATGCGCAACCCTTCAAACGGGTGTTCATCGCAGCCGCCTTTATGTCGATGGTGGTCGCTTCGATTGAATTGGGGTTGATCGTCTATTTGGGGCGCGTTGTTGATATGCTATCAGTCAATAGTCCCGCAGAACTCTTTGCAAATCACGGGCTCGAGCTTGGCTTAGTCGCGCTTTTTGTGGTGCTAGTCCGCCCTTTGATGCAGCTTTTGGATGTGGGGCTTTTGAACAATGCGATCCTGCCGAATTTCGGCACGCTGATCCGTTGGCGGGCACATCGGCATGTTTTACGTCAATCGGTCGGATGGTTTGAAAATGATTTTGCGGGCCGTATCGCAGGGCGGATTATGCAAACCCCTCCCGCCGCAGGCGATGCGGTTTTTCAGATTTTTGACGCCATCACATTTTCCATCGCCTATTTCATCGGCGCGCTGATCCTACTGACCCAGTCAGACCCACGGCTTGCCGTGCCCTTGGTGATTTGGTGCGGGCTCTATGGGCTGTTGGTGCGCTGGACAATCCGCAATGTCACCCCCGCCTCCAAGGCCAGTTCAGATGCGCGATCCATGACAATGGGACGGGTCGTTGACAGCTATACCAACATCCACTCGGTCAAGCTTTTCGCGCATACAACACGCGAACTGGACTATGCCCACGAGGCCATTGAGCATACCCGCCAAACATTCGCCCGCGAGATGCGGATATTCACGATAATGGACGTCACGCTGTTGACCTTGAACGGACTTTTGATCGTGTCCGTAGTCGGTTGGTCGGTTTGGTTGTGGTATACGGGAACGGCAACTGTTGGCGTTGTGGCGGCGGCAACCGCCCTGACCTTACAGCTCAACGCAATGACAGGCTGGATCATGTGGGCTCTCTCAAGCCTATTCCGGGAATTGGGGGTGGTGATGGAGGGGATGGAGACCATTGCCCAACCGATCACATTGCGTGACCGCCAGAACGCATCCGCCCTCAAATTCGAGAAAGGATTGATCGAATTTGACGCGGTCAGTCACCATTATGGGCGCGGCGCGGGTGGCTTAGATCGCCTCAGTTTAACCATCCAGCCCGGCGAAAAGGTCGGGCTTGTCGGGCGCTCTGGCGCTGGGAAATCGACCCTCGTGAAACTTTTGCTGCGTTTTTATGACTGTGAAGGCGGCGTAATCCGCATTGATGGCCAAAATATTGCCGATGTGACCCAAGACAGCCTACGCGCCACAATGGGCGTTGTGCAGCAAGACAGCAGCCTGTTGCACCGCTCCGTGCGCGACAACATCGCCTATGGCCGCCCCGATGCAAGTGATGCTGACATAATCCGCGCCGCAGAACGCGCCGAGGCCTTAGGGTTCATCCATGATCTCGAAGACCCAGAGGGCCGCACAGGGTTTGAGGCCCATGTTGGTGAACGCGGGGTGAAACTTTCGGGCGGGCAAAGACAGCGCATCGCGCTTGCGCGGGTGGTTCTGAAAGATGCGCCGATTTTGATTTTAGACGAGGCCACAAGCGCGCTTGATAGCGAGATTGAAGCGAGCATCCAAAACACGCTGAGCGACCTGATGGCAGGCAAAACCGTGATTGCGATTGCGCATAGACTGTCGACCATTGCGCAGATGGATCGCATCATCGTTTTAGATGAAGGCCACATCATCGAAGATGGCCCGCATGAGGTGCTTTTGGCAAAGGGCGGGCTCTATGCTTCGCTGTGGAACCGCCAATCGGGCGGCTTTCTTAATCCAGACGGAGGTTCCGCGTGAGCGAAGAAACCCTCACCATCACCCGCCTCGGACATCGGGGCGATGGCATTGCACAGAACGCGGACGGAGGCCAAATCCTCGTCCCCCTTACCCTGCCTGACGAGGTGGTGCGCGGCGTGGTAAACGAAGGTCAATTGGACGGGGCCAAAATTGTGACCCCTTCCCCCGCGCGGGTAAAACCTGTCTGCGCGCATTATAAATCCTGTGGCGGGTGCAGCCTGCAACATGCCTCGGACACATTTGTCAGTGCGTGGAAGGCAGACCAAATTGCAATTGCGCTTGCCGCGCACGGGATCACAACCGATATCCGCGCAACCCTAACTTCGCCTGCGCACTCACGCAGGCGCGCCACCTTTGCCGCGCGGCGCACGAAATCGGGGGCGATGGTGGGATTTCATGCCCGAAAATCGGACGTCCTTGTGCCGATCGGCGAATGTCACCTTTTACCCGATGAGATGGTGGCCACGCTGCCCGTATTGGCCGAGATCGCCCGTTTGGGGGGATCGCGTAGTGCAGTTTTGAGCTTTAGCCTAACCCAGTCCGACATCGGGCTTGACCTGCACGTGACGGGCGGCAAGCCCTTGGATCATGCGCTGCGAGCTGAATTGCCAAAATTCCGCTCCAAATTTCTGCGCCTGACATGGGGGGATGAGGTCGTCTTTATGGAAACCCCACCCTATCACCAAATGGGGCGCGCCCGCGTCACCCCACCCGCAGGTGCATTTTTGCAAGCCACCAAAGCGGGCGAAGCGGCGCTTTTAGCCACTGCACGCAGCGCGATTTCGGGGGCCACACGCATCATTGACCTTTTTGCGGGATGTGGAACCTTTACCTTTCCAATGGCCGAAACAGCGCCCGTGCACGCAGTCGAAGGCAGCGCCGATATGGTCAAGACCTTGCAAGACGCGGCCCGCTATGCGGACGGGCTAAAGCCCATTACCGCCGAAACCCGCGACCTGTTTCGCCGCCCCGTTTTAAGTGACGAATTCGCCAAATATGACGCGGTGGTCATCGACCCGCCCCGTGCAGGCGCACAGGCACAGGTGCATGAATTGGCGAAAACCGAGATCCCCCAGATTGCATTTCTATCCTGCAACCCGATCAGTTTTGCCCGTGACGCAAAAACCCTCATTGACGCAGGTTATTGCCTTGAATGGGTGCAGCCCATCGACCAATTCCGTTGGTCGCCGCATATAGAACTTGCCGCCCGCTTTACCCGACCCCATAAGGGGCGGTAAGGCGCTCAAGGATGGCTGCTATGACCCGTGATTTTGCGACCACGCGACAGATACTTGCCGATTGGCTAGACCGCCCCCGCATCCGCCAATTCATCATCGGCGTGATCATTTTTAACGCCATTCTTTTGGGCCTTGAGACATCGCCCGAAGTTATGGGCGCGGCGGGCACCATCATCCTGACATTGGACTGGATTTGCCTTGCGATTTTCGTGATCGAAATTGCGCTGAAACTGGTGGCCCATGGCGCGCGGTTTTTCCGCTCGGGATGGAACGTTTTTGATTTCTTGATCGTTGGGATAGCACTGATGCCCGCCACCCACGGGCTGTCAGTTCTGCGCGCCTTGCGCATCTTGCGGGTGCTTCGGGTCATTTCAGCCGCGCCACGATTGCGCCGCGTGGTCGAGGGGTTTGTCACCGCCTTGCCGGGAATGGGCAGCGTGTTCTTGCTGATGGGGATCATCTTTTACATCGGTGCCGTGATGGCAACCAAACTGTTCGGGGCATCTTTCCCCGAATGGTTCGGCACGCTTGGCGCGTCTTTCTATTCCCTGTTCCAAATCATGACATTGGAAAGTTGGTCCATGGGCATCGTGCGCCCCGTGATGGATGTTTATCCTTATGCGTGGCTGTTCCTTGTGCCTTTCATCATGGTCACGACCTTTGCGGTGGTGAACCTGCTGGTTGGCCTGATCGTCAATTCCATGCAAGACGCGCATGCCGAAGAAAGCAACGCCGCCACAGATGCCTATCGTGATGAGGTGCTAGACCGACTGCGCAAGATTGAGGAGCGGTTGGGGAAGTAGGCGTTCAAGCCCGCTTCCCCAAAACATCTACACCCAAGGTCACGAGAACCTTGGTCACGATATCCTCGGCATTCATGCCTGCCACCGCATACATGTCGCGCGGGCTGGCTTGGTCGATGAAAATATCGGGCAGCACCATGGAGCGGTATTTGATCCCCCGATCAAACACGCCCGTTTCCGCCAGATGATGCGCGACATGGCTGCCAAAGCCGCCAATCGCCCCTTCTTCAATGGTGATCAGCGCCTCGTGATGACGGGCGAGTTGGTCGATCAAATCTGTATCCAACGGTTTGGCAAAACGCGCGTCAGCAATCGTGGGCGTGATCCCTTTCTGGGCCAAAATCTCCGCAGCTTCGCGCACTTCTTTCAGGCGGGTGCCAAAGTTCAAGAGAGCCACGCGATTGCCGTCTGCGATCATCCGCCCCTTGCCGATTTCAAGCGCCTGACCGCGTGCAGGTAACTCGACCCCAACACCTTCGCCGCGCGGAAAGCGGAAGGCAGAGGAGCGATCCCCAATCTCTAGGGCGGTGCGCACCATATGCACCAATTCCGCTTCATCGGCAGCCGCCATTACCACGAAATCGGGCAAATTTGCCAGATAGGCGATGTCAAAACTGCCCGCATGGGTCGCGCCATCGGCACCAACAAGCCCCGCGCGATCAATCGCAAAGCGCACAGGCAGACGTTGTATGGCCACGTCATGCACAACTTGATCATAGCCGCGTTGCAAGAAGGTCGAATAAAGCGCGCAGAAGGGTTTTAATCCACCCGCGGCCATACCCGCCGAAAAGGTCACCGCATGCTGTTCGGCAATGCCCACATCAAAACAGCGTTCGGGAAAGCGTTCTGCAAATAGGTTCAGGCCTGTTCCGTCTGGCATCGCCGCCGTGACAGCCGTCACCAACGGATCCTCTGCGGCCTCGGCAATCAGCGCATCTGCAAAGACACGCGTATATGAGGGCGCGTTTGAGGGCGCTTTGTGTTGCTTGCCCGTGACCACATCGAAGCGCGCGGTGGCGTGGCCGCGATCTGGGCGATCTTCGGCATAGCCTTTGCCCTTCTTGGTAATCGCATGAATGAGCATCGGCCCATCCGCCCGCGCCTTGACGGTGCGCAAAACCGCAAGCAGCTGATCCATATCATGCCCATCAATCGGGCCGATATAATCAAAGCCCAATTCTTCGAACAAGGTGCCGCCGACTGTCGCGGATTTCAGCAGTTCTTTCGCGCGGCGCGCCCCGTGTTGGAACGGCTCAGGCAAAAGCGATACAGCGCCCTTGGCGGCGGCTTTGAATTCCTGAAACGGCGCGCCTGCATAAAGGCGGGACAAATAAGCCGACATCGCACCTGTTGGCGGTGCAATCGACATTTCATTGTCGTTGAGGATCACAATCAACCGCTTTTTCAGATGGCCCGCATTGTTCAGGGCCTCATAGGCCATGCCTGCGGAAATGGAACCATCACCGATAATCGCAATCGCATCTCCCAAACCTGTCTCGCAGGCACCGCTTAAATCGCGCGCAACGGCAAAGCCGAGCGCCGCAGAAATAGAGGTGGAACTATGCGCAGCGCCAAATGGGTCATAGAGCGACTCGCTGCGTTTCGTGAAACCTGACAAGCCACCCTTTTGGCGCAGACTGCGGATACGATCCCGCCGCCCTGTCAAAATCTTATGCGGATAACATTGGTGGCTGACATCCCAAATGATCTTGTCACGCGGGGCATCAAATACGGCGTGAAGTGCCACGGTCAACTCAACCACACCCAGACCAGCCCCCAAATGCCCACCCGTCTCAGAGACAGCCGAAATCGTCTCGGCGCGCAATTCATCGGCCAAGCGGGTCAGATCATGATCAGAAAACCGCTGCAAATCGCGCGGCGTGGTCACTTGATCCAAAAGCGGTGTTTTAGGTCTATCTGTCATCGGCCCTCCAGTGGTCGCCATATAGCCATGACAGGGGCCAAGGGCAACGGATCACGCCTATCTGTCGCGGGCAATGATGAATCGGGCAAGGTCGCGCAGGCTTTGGGCTTTATCCCCGAATGGTGCAAGGGCCGTTTCCGCCTCAGCGACCAAGCGCGCTGCCTCAGCCTTGGCACCGTCTAGCCCCAGAAGCGTGACAAAGGTCGCTTTGCCCGCATCGGCATCTTTGCGCAGGGCCTTACCTGCCTTGCTGCTGTCGCCTTCCACATCCAAAATGTCATCAGCAATCTGAAAGGCGAGGCCAATTGCACGGGCATATGCCCTCAACGGTGCGGGATCTTGGCCCGCTATGATCGCTGCGGCATGGGCGGGCCATTCCAACAGTGCGCCCGTTTTATTGCTTTGCAATTCCGTGATTTGTTCAAGGGTCAAGGGGGACGCAGCGGTTTCTGCGGCAATGTCCTGCGCCTGCCCTAAAACCATACCGCGCGCACCTGCGGCTTCAGCCAAGGTCGACACCAATTTGATCCGCACCTCCGCGGCCCCAAGATTAGGATCAGCCAAAAGCGTGAATGCAAAACTTTGCAGCGCATCCCCCGCGAGAACCGCAATCGCCTCGTTCCATTTTTTGTGAACAGTGGGCTGACCGCGGCGCAGGTCGTCATCGTCCATGCAAGGCAGATCATCGTGGATCAGGCTATAGGCATGGATGGCCTCAACCGCACCCGCCGCAGGAAGCGCGGAGGCCGCAGGAATGCCATATAGCGCCGATGCCTCAAGCACCAAAAACCCACGCAAACCCTTGCCACCCTGCAACGCATAGCGCATCGCCGCCGCGACATCATCTGTGCCATATTGCGCAAGCGCCTCGGTCAAGAACGCAGCAATGACGCGGGACTGGGTGCTGAGGCGGGTTTGAAACTCAATAGGGGCCAAAGGCGCTCAAAGCCCCTCAACTGGGGTGCTGCCCGTTGGCGCGCCTGTGCCATCTAGGGTGATTTTGGAGACTTTTTCTTCGGCCTCTTTGAGCTTGGCCTCACAACGTGCGCGCAGCGCAGCCCCCCGTTCATAGAGCGCGATGGATTGGTCAAGTGGCACATCCCCACGCTCAAGCTTGGCCACGACTTCCTCTAGGGCGCGCAAGGCGTCTTCAAAACTCATCTGCGCAAGGTCGTTGTCATCTGTCATTTCGAAGCTTCCATCAATTCTGTGACATGGGCCGCAACACTGCGCCCCAGTGAGGGCAGATCATAACCGCCCTCTAGCGCCGAGACCACCCGCCCCGCGCATTGGGTTTCGGCAAATGCGCAAATTTCTCGCGTCAGCCATGCAAAATCCGTTTCATCCCAATTTAGATTGGCCAATGGATCGGCCTGATGCGCGTCAAAACCTGCGGAAATCAGGATAAGGTCAGGCGCAAATTCAGCCAATCGCGGAAATACGTCGCGAAGATAGGCCTGTTGCATCAAGGCCCCGTCTGAATTGGGTGGAAGGGGCACATTCAGGATATTACCCGCCACGCCACGTTCGCCACGCGCCCCCGATCCTGGATAAAGCGGCATCTGGTGTGACGAGACAAACAAAGCGCGGGTTTCATCCCACAGCAAATCTTGCGTGCCATTGCCGTGATGCACATCGAAATCTATCACGGCCACCCGTGCGGCCCCCGCCCGCTCGAGTGCATGTTTGGCCCCAATCGCTACTGACCCAAAGAGACAAAACCCCATGGCTGTTGCAGTTTCGGCGTGATGCCCAGGTGGTCGCGTGAGGACGAATGCGTTTTTGGCGCGGCCCTCCATCACGGCATCTATTGCTGCGATCATACCCCCTACACCCGAAAGCGCGGCCTGCCATGACGCGGGCGACAGAAAGGTATCGCCATCAAGCGCAACTTGCCCTTGCGTGGGCAAAGCCGCTTTGAGTTGATCAATATAGGCTTGGGGGTGGCACAATCGCAGATCGTCTTCCGTGGCCAATGGGGCCGCGTGGCGTTCAAGCCCCACGAAATCTACGCCATCCAAATGGGCCTTTATGGCCGCAATGCGCGCCACCTGTTCGGGATGACCCTCTGGCGTCAGATGATCTTGCGCAAATGGGTTTTCAAATAGCCATGTCGCCATCAGTCAGGCACCAACATATAGCCCGCGCCGCGGACAGTTTGCAGATAACGGGGTTGTTTGGGGTCAGCTTCAATCTTGCGGCGTAGGCGGGTGATTTGCACATCAATCGCACGCTCTTGCGCAGGGTCACCGCCTGCCATCTTATCACGGCCCAATTCTTCGACCAACTGCTGACGGGTCACAGAACTGTTCACATGGGTTGCAAAGATCCGCATCAATGCGGCCTCGGTTGCAGTCAGGCGCAAAGGCTGATCACCCTGCCACAGCTCGCCACGATCAATGTCAAAGCGCATGGCACCAAGATGCAGCAATTTGGGCAGGTTTTGGCTGGCTTCGGGTTTCGGCATACGGCGCAGGATCGCGCCGATACGCAATAGCAATTCCTTGGGCTCAAAGGGTTTTGGCAAATAATCATCTGCCCCCGCCTCAAAACCTGCAATACGATTTTGCGCCTCACCCTTGGCCGTCAAAAGCAAGATTGGGCAATCCATCGTTTTGCGCAAATCTTGTGTCAGGGTAATGCCATCCTCACCCGGCATCATCACATCAAGCACAATCAAATCGAAATCCAACCCCTGCAACAGGCGGCGGGCTTGCGCAGCATCGCGCGCAACACTGGCCAGAAACCCGTTGCGGATCAGAAATTTCTGCAACAGCCCGCGGATGCGTTCATCATCATCCACGATCAGGATATGCGGGTTGGTGTCTGCCATTTTAGGTATCCAAACCTGCTTGGAAATGGCGGAGCATCTCAGGATCCATCATCTGCTCAAGGACAGCACGAAATCCTGCCACGGCCTCTGGCCCCGCATTGCGATAGGCCGCGCGCATGCGGTTGCGCTGCGCCTCTGACAATTCGCGTTCAAGCTTGGCGCCTGTTTCGGTGAGATAAAGATGCCGTTCGCGCTTATCCTGCACCCCAACGCGACTTTCGACCAAACCATCGGCGATCAGACTGCGCAGAACGCGATTGAGGGACTGCTTGGTCACGCCCAGAATATTCAGCAGGTTATTGACTGTCGTTCCAGGGGTGCGGTTGATGAAATGGATGGCACGATGATGGGCGCGACCATATTCGTAATTTTGTAAAATGCGATCAGGATCAGCGGTAAATCCCCGATAGGCGAAAAACATCGCCTCAATCCCGCGGCGCAGCTGCTCATCCGTCAAAAAGAGCAAGCTTTCGCCCGTGCCGATAGGGTTATTGACTGCACGCTCTGCCATCTTCATCTCCCGCATCGTTTTGGGTCTTTGGCATCGGAACCAAGGAACACTTCACAGTTTATGTCAGCCTTGTTGACTTTCCAAGAATCAATTGTTACCGAATTGCCAGTTTTGCGAAATATTATGTCCGAAACGGCCGTATTTTGCACAACATTTGCAAACTGGCGCAAATATGCGCCCTGAAGGAAAGATGGGATTGGAAAGATGAGCGGCACCTACGATAACCGCGATGGGAAAATCTGGCTGGATGGGGCTTTGGTCGATTGGCGCGAGGCCAATGTTCATATTCTGACCCATGCGATGCATTATGCATCTTCCGTCTTTGAGGGCGAGCGCGCCTATGGCGGCAAAATTTTCCTCAGCCGCGCTCATTCCGAACGGCTGCATTTTTCCGCAGGCCAATTGGACTTCGAAATTCCGTTTACTGTTGACCAAATTGAGGCAGCCAAGGCCGAGGTTCTCGCGGCCAATGGCCTGAGCGATGCCTATGTGCGCGCGGTTGCGTGGCGCGGCGCGGGTGAGGATATGGGTGTCTCCTCTCGCCGTAACCCCGTTCGTTTGGCCATCGCGGCATGGGGCTGGGGCAATTACTATGGGGATGCAAAAACCAAAGGCGCCAAACTTGATATAGCGCGTTGGAAACGCCCCTCGCCCGAAACGGCGCCAAGCCATGCCAAGGCCGCAGGCCTGTATATGATCTGCACAATGTCCAAGCATGAGGCCGAAGCCAAAGGCTGCTCGGATGCCATGATGTTTGATTATCGCGGCTATGTCGCCGAGGCGACAGGCGCAAATATCTTCTTCGTCAAAGATGGCGAAGTGCATACGCCAAAGCCAGATTGCTTCCTCAATGGCCTAACCCGCCAGACAGTTATAGGTATGTTGAACGATCGCCAAATCAAGGTGCATGAGCGTCATATCATGCCCGAAGAATTGGAAGGGTTTGAACAATGCTGGCTGACGGGAACCGCCGCAGAAGTCACCCCAGTGGGTCAGATTGGCAGCTATAATTTCGAGGTTGGCGCCCTGACGCGGGACATCTCGGACGCCTACGAAAAACTGGTTCGCGCCTAAGCGACACCACGCATCACGGCCCGCAAGATCAGCTGACCTTGCGGGCCTTTTTATGATCTCCCTTGCATTTCTTAGAATTCATGCCACCATCAGTCTATGGTGATGCATACTCAATCCTTTGGCGCTTCCCATATTCCCGAAAAGGTCGCCTTTGATCGTGGCGAATTATCGGCGATCCTGTCGATTTATGGCCGCATGGTGGCTGCAGGTGAATGGCGCGATTATGGAATGTCGCTGCTGAGTGATGTTGCGATTTTCTCAGTTTTCCGCCGCACCGCCGAACACCCCATTTATCGGATTGAAAAGCGCCCCAAATTGGCAGGCAAGCAGGGAATGTATTCCGTGATTGGGATGGACGGGCGCATTCTCAAGCGCGGGCATGATCTGCGCAATGTGCTGCGCGTGCTAGAGCGCAAATTGATCCGCGCCGTAGACGATTAATACCCCGTCATTCTATCAAGACATGTTTGCGCGCGGTGATCTCGCCGCCGCCAGACGTGCGAATGCGCGCCTCGGCATGGGCAAGCGGCTCATAGGCCACCGCCATGTGATGGGCATTTGCGTGCAACAGCATCTCTTCATCGGCCATGATCCCGACATGGCCCTTCCAAAACACCAAATCCCCGCGGCGCAGTGGTGCATCCTCGGGCAGAAGCACGCCGAGTGCTGCCTCTTGTTGGTCACTGTCCCGTGGGCAGTCTTGACCACAGGCGCGCATCGCCAATTGGATCAGGCCAGAGCAATCAATGCCCCATCGGCTGCTGCCGCCCCAAAGATAGGGGGTTCCAAGGAATAGATCAGCCACGCCCACCGTATCCGAAAACCGCGCCGTTAAGGGGCGCAGGTGGGATTTTGGAACATGATGCCCCGTCTGGATGCGGTGAAAACTTTCGCCCTGTTTCGCAGGCTCAACCACGTTCACATGTGCGCCGAAAAAGATCGACACATCGGGCGGCGATTTTACATCGGGGCGCGGATAGAGATGGGTTGCGGGGGCGGTGACCCAATGGGTTACGGGCGTTTCTGCCGCAAGGGCCTGCGATAAAATATAACCGACTTGGCCGTCCCGCTCTGCTTGACCGAAAACTTGCCCATCGCGCGTTTCAAGCGCCAAAAACCGCTCGCCAAACAATAATTGGCTCGCCCGGGTGCCCTTTGGTTCGGTCATGATATTGGCTAACGGTTGCTGCACCGTCATCCATGTGCCGTCCATGAATTCATCCGCCATAACTTGACCTTGCAGCGCCCGAAGCGCCACCCGCCCATTGCTTGCCGTGATCCGTGGATCGCTTGCCATGTCTTAAACCCCTTCAGAAAGCACCGCGTATAGCGCACGAATGCCCTGACCCAAACCCCCTTTTGGGCGCGCAGGTGCATCACTTTGCTGCCAAGCAAAAATATCGAAGTGACAATAGCGCGCGGCGCCTTGGGTGAAGCGGCGCAAAAACAAGGCCGCCGTAATCGACCCCGCCATGCCCCCAGAGGGCGCGTTATCCAGATCGGCAATGCCCGGTTCAATCATAGCCTCATAAGGGGCGTGAAAGGGCATACGCCAAACAGGGTCGAACTGATCAGGGCTTTTGGCAGTAATCTGCGCGGCAAGACCCTCATCATCAGTGTAAAATGGCGCAAGGTCTGGCCCCACTGCGACCCGCGCAGCGCCAGTTAATGTTGCCATAGAAATCATAAGATCGGGGGCGCCTTCAGCCCCAAGCGCCAAAGCGTCAGCCAAGACCAGCCGCCCCTCTGCATCGGTATTGTTGATCTCGACCGTCATGCCGTTGCGTGCGGTCAAAATATCACTGGGGCGAAAGGCTGAACCATCAACGGCATTTTCAACTGCAGGGATCAAAACCCGCAACCGCAGCTTTAGACCCGCATCCATGATCATCTGAGCAAGGCCCAAAACATTGGCAGCCCCTCCCATATCCTTTTTCATCGTGCCCATGGATGATCCAGGTTTCAGGTTCAAACCGCCTGTGTCAAAACACACGCCCTTGCCCACCAAGGTGATTTGCGGCCCGCCTTCGCCCCAAGTCATATCAATCAAACGAGGCGCGCGGGGACTGGCCCGACCGACCGCATGGATCATCGGGAAATTCTGCGCCAATAGAACGTCCCCAAGGATCACGGAAATCTTGGCGTTATAGCGCGCCGCCAACTCGCGGGCGGCCCCCTCCAATTCTTCGGGGCCCATGTCTTGCGCAGGGGTGTTGACCAGATCACGCACCATGGCCTCGGCTTGGGCGAGCCGTTCGAAATGCGGGGCATCTATGCCCGCAAGCGCCACTAAGGCCGCCTCGCGACCCGATTTTTTACGATAGCGGTCAAACCGATATCCCGCCAGTAAATACCCCAGTGCAATTTCTTCGCGAAGGTTTTGCGGGTGGCCCTCCAATGAGGCTGAGGCCACCTCATAAAGACCTTTTGGCAAATCAGAAATCGCGGCACCTGCAGCGAACCGTTTCCTGATCCGATCAGCGGACGTTCCTACCCCCAACAAAACAGCCGCAATGCCACCCACCTCATTGGGCAGAAGACAGGTTTTGCCCAATGCCCCGCTAAAGCCATGGGTCACGGCCCATTGCCGTGAGGCAGCGCCCAACTGAGCCAAAGCTGCATCAGCCCCATCGGCGCTGATCACATGAACAGGGATTGCGTCCGTATCAGGAAATTCATCTGGGCGGGCAAATCGCAGCGCGTGGGACATTCCGTCATTCCTTTGAGGTCAGGGCAATATCGCTGAACCGCAAAGTAACAACACCATCCCGCGCCGCAAGGGCGATCACACACTCATATCCTCAATATTGTAAATCGCATAAACAGATCGCTCACCCACACGGCGCAAACGAGCCAAGGTTGCGCCGATTGCGGCCATATCTTGGCGCGCCATCACGATATGAACATCGCGCGCCACCCGCGCCAAGGTCGCCATACCGATCTTGCTGGCAGAGTCGGCAATCTCAGCGACAATCTTTTTCCGTTCAAGCGTGCTGTCGACACAGTCAATCTGCGCGAGCGCGATCATGATACGCTCTAGCCCCACAGCCACTTCATATTCTGCTTGCGTCTCGCCAATATCGCGACAAAGCCGCTCTAACCTGTCGGGATCAAACCGCGCAGGTTCTTCAAGACGCAAGAAGGTCACCACATCCGTCATTTTCCCATCCCACCATGCGCTGCATGTGGTCACAGGGTGATATTTGGGGGTGAAGAAAAGGTTGATTTGAGGCAGGAATGAAAAGACAGTTTATAGAAAATTATCAGAGATTGTGATCAAGTGCTCTGAAGGGACATTATGGATGCACCGCATTAAATCACTGCCAAGTTATTTGCTTGAACGCTATCAGGATTGGAAAGTGAAATCCTTTCCTGAGAACCGTGATTGGTTTCGCAAATTGGCAACCGAAGGGCAGAATCCAAAGGCCATGGTCATAGCCTGCTGCGACAGCCGCGTTGCTGTGACATCCGTGTTTGGACAACGCACAGGTGAATTATTCATTCACCGCAACATCGCCAATCTGGTGCCCCCTTTTACCCCTGACGGGCAGCATCACGGCACCGCTGCCGCGATCGAGTTTGCAATCAAGAACCTCAAAATCGAGCATCTCATCATCATGGGCCATTCCAATTGCGGCGGCGTGCGGGGGTGTATTGACATGTGCCAAGGCCGCGCCCCCGATTTGGAAAAGAAAGAAAGCTTTGTGGGCCGTTGGTTGGATGTTTTGCGGCCAGGATTTGAGAGGGTCAAAGATATCACCCCCCCTGAGGTTCAACAAACCATGCTTGAAAAAGAGGGGATACAAGTCTCGCTTGAAAACCTGATGAACTATCCCGTGGTGGCCGAGGCTGTAGGTTCAAAGAACCTGACCCTGCATGGGATTTGGGCCGATATCGCGGATATGGATATCGAAAGCTATGACGGCACATTGCGCCATTTTGTGAAAGTCTAAACTTTACCACTTGGCCCCGCTTCGTTAGGCAACGCTGAGCAAAATCTGGAGGTGTTCATGGACTCGATCCTGTCGCTCGCGGCGCAGAACCTGATCTCGCCCATCATCTTGTTTTTCGTCTTAGGATTTGCAGCTGCTTTTGCGCGCTCTGACCTCAGCGTGCCCGAGGCCGTAGCGAAAGGGATGTCGCTCTATTTGCTCTTTGCCATTGGCTTCAAAGGCGGGGCCAGCGTGGCCGCGCATGGCATTGACCAAACGCTGATCTTCTCGATTTTGGCTGGGGTGATTTTGTCGTTTGTTCTGCCTTTCATAGCCTTCGCTTTGCTGCGCGTGATGACGGGGCTAACGGCCATTGATGCCGCCGCAGTGGCGGCACATTACGGCTCGATCTCGATCGTGACCTTTGTCGCGGCAAGTTCAGTGCTGCAAACCGCAGGTTTGATGAGCGAAGGCTATATGGTCGCGGTCGCCGCCGCGATGGAGGCCCCTGCAATCTTAGCAGCCCTGTGGCTTGTGGCACGGGCGGATGCAAAAGCGGGTCAAGGCGGGGGTATGGATGCGGGTCTGCTGCGGGAAATCCTGCTAAATGGGTCTATTGTTTTGCTCATCGGATCCTTCATTATTGGCGGGATCACAGGCCAAGAGGGCTTGGATAAAATCGCCTCTTTCATCGTATCCCCCTTCCAAGGTGTGCTGTGCCTTTTCCTTTTGGATATGGGCCTTGTGGCGGGGCGCGGCCTGCGGGATGCGCGGCATTTGCTGAAGCCAGGGCTTTTCGCCTTTGGCGTGCTGATGCCCTTAATCGGCAGTTGTCTTGGCCTTGGAGCCGGGTTGCTTATGGGTCTGTCGACAGGCGGCGTGATGTTGATGATGACGCTCTCCGCCTCGGCCTCTTATATCGCGGTGCCTGCTGCAATGCGCGTGGCCCTGCCTGAGGCCAATCCTTCAATTTATCTCACCCTGTCACTTGGGATTACGTTCCCGTTCAATTTGACATTGGGCATACCAATTTATCTGGCATTGGCGCGCGCCGCCACGGGAGGCTAAGGCAATGGAAACGCATAAGGCAAAGCGGGTTGAGATCACAATTGAGGCGGTCATGGAAACCCGCCTCACGGATGCATTGGTCAAGGCGGGGGTGACAGGCTTCACCATCCTACCCGTTTTGGGCGGGTCGGGCCGTTCAGGACAATGGAGCCGCGAGGGTCAGGTCAGCCGTGCAGGCGGAATGATCAACGTGGTCTGCATCATTCGCCCAGAAAAGCTAGAGGCGCTGCTCAAAGTGGCATTCGCGGTGGTGGAGCGGCATATCGGCGTGGTCAGCGTGACTGACTGCGAAGTCCTCCGCGCCGAACGATTTTAAGAAAAAGGGGGGCCAACGGCCCCCCGATATATCTGATGCGCAACGCCGTGCGTCAGCCTTTTTTCAGAACCCGATTGCCCAAGGTTTCTGCAATCTGAACCGCATTCAACGCAGCACCTTTGCGCAGGTTGTCACTGACGCACCAAATATTTAGACCATTCTCAATCGTGCTGTCCTGACGGATGCGGCTGATGAAGGTGGCATAATCGCCGACACATTCCACGGGGGTCACATAACCGCCCGCCTCACGCTTATCGACCACCATCACACCTGGGGCCTCGCGCAGGATGTCACGGGCTTCTTCCTCGTCTAGGAAATCTTCAAACTCGATATTGATCGCCTCGGAATGGCCCACAAAGACAGGCACACGCACGCAGGTTGCAGTTACCTTAACCGAAGGATCGAGGATTTTCTTGGTCTCAGCGACCATTTTCCACTCTTCCTTAGTAGACCCATCTTCCATGAACACATCAATATGCGGGATCACGTTGAAGGCAATCTGCTTGGGGTACACGCTCGGGGCAACTTCCTGACCTGGAACGAACATTCCCTTGGTCTGGTTCCACAGCTCATCCATCGCATCTTTGCCTGTGCCAGACACAGACTGATAGGTCGACACCACAACACGCTTGATCCGCGCGCGGTCATGAAGCGGCTTCAATGCAACAACCATCTGGGCGGTGGAGCAATTGGGGTTCGCGATGATGTTCTTCTTCGCATAGCCCTCAACCGCCTCAGGGTTCACCTCAGGGACAACCAAAGGCACATCAGGATCATAGCGATAGAGCGAGGAATTATCGATCACGATACAACCTTGCGAGGCCGCAATCGGTGCATAGGTTTTTGTAGCTTCAGACCCAACCGCGAAAAATGCTATATCCCAGCCTGTGAAATCGAATGTATCGAGATCCTTGGTCTTTAGGGTCTTGTCACCAAAGCTGCATTCTGTGCCAAGCGATTTACGCGAGGCAAGCACGGCGATCTCGTCAACGGGGAATTGACGCTCGTCTAGAATGTTGAGCATTTCGCGGCCCACATTGCCCGTGGCGCCGACAACGACAACTTTGTAACCCATGTTCCATATCCTTCAGGCTTACGACTGCGCATGCCCTTAAATCATGTGCGACCAAAGCGAAAGGGGCACTTGGCGCGCAATCTGGTCGCGCTTAGTCAAGGCGATCTTCGCTAAAGAGGTAAATTGCGCATCCGATCAGAACGGCAAGCCCAAAGACCCCAAACAAGGCCCCATAGGCGGCAGGCAAGGCCATCGTGCCTGACAGCGCAGTGAAGAAAGGGGCTGAGGCGAATTGCATCACACCCACCCCACCGATGCCAAACAAATTCATCAAGGTCACACCACGCCCAACCAAATGCGGGGGAAAGAAGCTGCGCCCATGGGCAACAAGGGCAGGGAAGGACGCCCCAAACAACCCCAAGGCCGCAACCAGAACAGTAGCTGTCAAAATACTGCTTTCGGGCACAGCCCAAATCGCCAAACAGGCGAAGGCCCCCAACAGGTTCCCAATCAAGATAACCCATTTGCGCGTGCCAAAGAACCGATCCAGCGGGCCATAGGCAAAACTGCCCACCACCATCGCAACCCCCATGATCAGGCTCACCGTGCCGATCTCAGCAACAGTTAGACCAAAGACATCCCCCATGTAAGGCCCAACCCACAGGCCACGCACCCCCGCTGACGGGGCATAGCCCACAAACATCAACGGGAAGATAAGCCAAAGCGCAGGAATGCGCAGCAGATCCATCAAGCTGCCTTTTTGATCGCCTTCTGGTTTGGCGGGGTCTTTGATCAAGAGGAACAAAGCCAGCGCAACAAGACCCGTCACAAGCGCCAAGCCCCAAACGGTTTCGCGCCACCCCACGGCCTCAACCGCCCAAGCCATGGGTGTTGCAGCTGCCAAGTTGCCCATTGATCCAATGCCAATCGTCACACCTGCCAGCGTGGCAAAGATGGCCGCAGAATAAACCCGCGCAAAGATGTAATAAGTTGCCATCAAAACGGGCGAACAGCCCAATCCGATCAACCCCATTGCAATTTGCACATCGCGCACATCCGCCGCAGTCGCAAACAGGGCAGCACCCCCCGCACCGCCAACAAGCAGCAATACCGATGCGGTCAGGCGCGGCCCAATGCGGTCAAGTGCGATACCCACAGGAATTTGCATCGCGGCAAAAACGGCGAACCACACGCCCGAAGCTGTCGCCAAGCTTTGCGGCGTAGCCCCGATATCCGATGCCAAAACAGGGGCCATGACGGCCAAAAACGCACGATAAAACTGGCTCAGCACATAGGCGAGCACAAGAAAAGCAATGCCCGCTTTCATGGCTGGCTGTCCTCCTCATCCCTCAGGCAAACTGATGCCGTAGCACCAAGGCAAGGGCAAGCCAGAAGTTAAATCTGATAATTTTTGTCGGAATTTATTTGACCCCCTGCGTGAATCGTGATCAAAAGCGGCATCCCGACTAAAATTGTCGGAAATAACTCGAACAGGAGCTTTAGGATGACCCGACCTCTCCCCCTGCTGCTTGGCAGCGTCGTTTTTCTAACCACCCTAACCGCGGCACAGGCGCAGGAATTGAACCTGTATTCATCCCGCCATTACGACACGGATGAGCGGCTATATTCTGATTTTACCGCTGCAACAGGCATCACCATCAACCGCATTGAAGGCAATGCAGATGAGCTGATCGCGCGGATGCAGGCCGAGGGCGCCAATAGCCCCGCAGATGTGTTTTTGACTGTTGACACAGTGCGCTTGGCGCGGGCCGCCGAAATGGGACTGTTGCAGCCCGTGGAAAGCGATGTGCTAGAAGCCCGCATTCCTTCTTATCTTCAAGATGACAGCAACCAGTGGTTCGCGTTCTCGCAGCGCGCACGGATTTTGTTCTATGACAAAACCGATGTCGCCAACCCGCCCCAAACCTATCAGGACTTGGCGAAGCCCGAATATGCAGGCCAGATCTGCATCCGCTCTGCCACGAATGTCTATACACAGAACTTCACAGCAGCCTTGATCGCGCATTTGGGTCTCGATGCTGTGCAGGACTGGGCCAACGCCGTGGTTGAAAATTTCGCCCGCGCACCACAAGGTGGCGACACGGATCAGCTGCGCGGCATTGCCTCTGGTGAATGTGATATTGCGATGTCGAACACCTACTACTTCGCCCGCATCCTGCGCCAAGGGGATGACCAAATCACCCCTGACCAACTGGCCAATATCGGGTGGGTGTTTCCAAACCAGAACGATATCGGCGCGCATATGAACGTGTCTGGCGGTGGGGTCGCGGCCCATGCCCCAAACCGCGAGAACGCAATTGCCTTTCTGGAATATCTGACCTCGGATCAGGCGCAACAGTATTTCTCAGCGGGCAATGATGAATACCCTGCCGTTCCGGGTGTTGGCCTCGCCCCATCGGTCGCGGCACTGGGCATCTTCCGCCCTGATGCGATTGATCTGTCGGATATTGCCGAAAATGTCGGCGCAGCGGTTGAGGTTCTGAACACCGCAGGTTGGGAATAGGTTCGCGCAACAGGCCACGAACCACCAAACAACTCACGAGCGCCCTATCAAGGGGCGCTCGTTTGCTTTTGGGGCGCTGAGGCGTGTTATGTCCTGACCCCACATTGCCCACCTATGGGCGCGGGCTATGACCAACCCGTTCACCTATCTTCTCGGCTCAGGCTCCAACATAAGATGGCTACTGGGATCAAACCAACGGCACCAATGATCAGACTGGGAACTGCGGCCTCAGCCAATCGTTCATCCGCGGCCAGTCGGTGCGCTTGCACGGCGAGCGTATCATAGTTGAAGGGGCGCAGGATCAAGGTGGCGGGCAGCTCCTTCATCACATCCACGAAAACAATCAGCAGCGCGGTCAAGATCGAAGGCTGCAAGATCGGCACATGAATCCGCCGCAACATAGGTGCAGGCCCATGCCCCAATGTGCGCGCGACCGCGTCCATATTCGGGTTCAGGGTGGCCATGCCCGCCTCATAGGTGTTCAGCGCCACCGCCATGAAACGCACCATATAGGCCATGATCATCAGCCAGATCGACCCGCTGATCAAAAGGCCCGTATCAATACCGAAATTCGTCTCCATGAAGTGGTCAAGCGCATTGTCAAAGGCCGCAAAGGGAAACAGCAGACCCACCGCAATCACACCACCGGGCACCGCATACCCAATGCCCGCAACCCTAAGGGCCGTTTTTGACATCGGCGTGGGCCGCAAGCGCGCACGAAATCCAAGCGCAATGGCCGCCCCGACAGTCAGCAAGGCCGCAATCGCGGCAAGTGTCAAAGAGTGCCGCAAGAAGCCCAAATAGCGTTCTGTGAAAAGGATATGCGCTTGATCAGCCGCAAGTGTGATCAAGATACACACGGGCAAAACAAAGCCGAAGAGAACGGGCAAACCGCAGAATAAAATAGCCCCCAAAGCAGCGCGGCCATTGAGGGTGACAGGCTCCATCACCTCAAATCTCCGGCCCGCGTCATGATGACGGGAATGGCGGCGCTGTCGGCGTTCTAACGTGGCAAGGGTCAAGGCCACAATCAACAGACACAGGGCAAGCTGCGCCGCCGCCGCGCGGTCAAACAAGCCAAACCAACTGACATAGATGCCCGTGGCAAAGGTCTGAACACCGAAATAGGCGGTGGTTCCGTAATCAGCCAAGGTTTCCATCAAAGCAAGCAGCACACCCCCTGCAATCGCCGGGCGAGCAACGGGCAGACTGACGCGCCAGAATGCGCCCCATGGCCCCTGCCCCAACGTGCGCGCCGCGATATAAGCGGTGGCGCTTTGGCGCAGAAACGCTGCGCGCGCCAGAAGATAAACATAAGGGTAAAGCACCAAGACCAACATTGCCGCTGCACCACCAAGTGATCTGATTTCAGGGAACCAGTAATCGCGAGGGCCCCATCCCATAAAGGCGCGCAAGGTGGACTGCACAAGTCCTGGATGATCAAGCAAATCCGTATAGGCATAAGCCAGAACATAGGCTGGGAAGGCCAAAGGCAGGGCGAGGGCAATTTCCAACACCCGCCACCCAAAAAACCGCGTCATGGTGACAAGCCATGCGGCACCCGTCCCAATTACAGCCGTTCCTAGCCCTACGATCACACTGAGTTGCAAGGTCGCCCCGACATAGCGGGGCAGAACGCTTTGGCTAAGACTAACAATTGTGTCGAAACCACCCGAAAGCGCGGCAATAGCCACAGCAATCATCGGCAGAAGGCATAATGCGACCACAAGCTTGCCCAAAAGGCCAAACCAATGATCCCCCGTGATGCGCATTTTCTCAGTCATGAGAGAGGGCTTATGTGATTTTCAGACCTGAGGGAAGACATCCGATTAAAACAGTCGGAAATATGCACCGCTAGTCTGTTTCTTCCTTGCCGCGCAAAATCGCCGTCATCCGTGGCACGCTTGGTGCCCCAATGCGGCCATGGGTGCGCAAGACAGGCTTTTGGCTATCCGCAGGACGGCTATCTTCGCGCAGCACGATATAAACACCTGACGCGATGATAACGGCTGCACCGATTACTGTGGCTTGATCCACCCCTTCGCCGAAAAACATTGTGCCAAAAAACACGGCCCAAAGGATCTGCGAATATTGCATGGGCGCAACGATCACCGCATCCGCCATGCGATAGGCCAAAATCACAAGCCACATCGCAAGCAAGGCCAAAATTGCGACCAGCGCCATCAATGCCATATCCAACAGCGGCATCGGCTCGTAGACGAAAGGCAGAAGCGCGCCCATGACGATAAAATTGGCCATCATCGGATAAAGCATCAGGGTCACGGAGCGTTCCTCAGACCCGATCTTGCGCAAAATCACCGAGACTAAGGCGCCGCCAAATGCCGCCGCCAACGCGGATAAATGCCCAAGGTTCAAATCCGCCCCCCCTGGTCGAAGCACGATCAAAACACCGACAAGCCCAACGACCACCGCGCTTGCGCGCCGAATGCCAATGCGTTCGCCCAAAATAGGGATGGCCAGCAATGTGATCAGAACTGGCATCGCAAAAATGATCGCATAGGTCTGGGTCAAGGGCAGGGTTGAGAATGCGTAAAATGCAGTCGCCCCCGTGAACACCACCGCAATCGCCCGCAATGCTGTCCAGAACGGGTATTTGGGCCGCAAAGTTTCTGGCTTGGGCTCGCCCATCAGCAACAACATGGTGACGGGAAAGCCAAACAAAACCGAGAAGAACACGATCTGAAAGACCGAATAGCTTGCGCCAAGATATTTTATCACCACATCGTGGGTGGCGTAAATTCCGAATGCCGCCAATGCGATCAATGCGCCTTTGATGTTGGTGCTCTTGCGATCTTTGGACATGGCATTTCCTTGGCTTATTCCTCAATCAAGGCATCGGCACAGCCGCTTGCCAAGATTGAATATGCGAGATGGCGATATTCCTGCCCCCGATGCTGCAGCTTTGCATCGGGTGGGCTATATGCACAAAAACACCCGCTCAACCTTGCGGTCAAGCGGGTGCAAATCAGAACAGGGCCGAAACTTACAAAGACGCGTCTAGCGCTTTGACAATGGCATCACCCATCTGAGCGGTCGAAACGGGCGAGCCGCCTTCTGGCCCCATCAAATCGGCTGTGCGCAGGCCATCGGCCAAAACGGCCTCAACCGCTTTTTCCAAACGGGTCGCCTCATCCCCTTGATCAAAGCTATAGCGCAGCGCCATCGCAAAGCTGAGAATGCACGCAATCGGGTTTGCTTTGCCTTGGCCTGCAATATCAGGTGCAGAGCCGTGAACGGGCTCATACAATGCTTTGGGTCGGCCATTGGCCATCGGTGCGCCCAGACTTGCCGAAGGCAGCATGCCCAAAGACCCTGTCAACATTGCTGCCAAATCAGACAGCAGATCACCAAAGAGGTTATCAGTCACGATCACATCAAACTGCTTTGGCCAACGGGTCAGCTGCATTGCGCCTGCGTCAGCATACATGTGCGACAATTCCACATCAGAATATTCAGCAGCATGCACTTCGGTCACAACCTGACGCCACAACACGCCCGATTCCATAACATTGGCCTTCTCCATTGAGCAGACCTTGTTGTTGCGGCGGCGCGCAAGTTCGAAGGCCGACCGCGCCACGCGGGCGATTTCACTTTCAGTGTAACGCTGGGTGTTCACGCCAACGCGCTCATTGCCTTCTTTATGGATGCCGCGTGGCTCACCGAAATAAACGCCGCTGGTCAGTTCGCGGATAATCATGATGTCGAGGCCGCCAACCACATCCGCCTTCAACGAAGAAAAATCCGCGAGGGCATCGAAACACTGCGCAGGCCGAAGGTTCGCATAAAGATCCATCTCTTTGCGCAGGCGCAGCAGGCCGCGCTCAGGCTTTACGCTGAAATCGAGATTGTCATATTTCGGGCCGCCGACCGCGCCAAGCAACACGGCATCAACGCTTTGCGCTTTTTCCATCGTCTCATCGGTCAAAGGCGTGCCATGCGCATCATATGCGCAACCGCCCACCAGATCTTCGGTGACATCAAAGGTCAGGCCACGCTTTGCGCCATACCAGTCGATGATTTTGCGCACCTCGGTCATAACCTCGGGGCCGATCCCGTCACCGGGAAGAATGAGAAGCGATGGGTTGCTCATGGAACTAATCCGTCTTGAAAATCCTGATTGCACACGCCCTATCCTTTGGCTGCGTCAGGGTCAAGAAAGGGCCAGTCTTTCATCAGGTGTCAGCGCCGCGATGATCCTCTTTTGATAGCTGCGGATCATGTAGCGCAACCGCAGCAAGGCCATTGCCCTGATCAACAGGCACATTGGCAAAAAGGCCCATAGGGTCACAACCCAAACCGCGCCTTGCCCGTCATAAGCAAGGGTGCTGCCTGTCTGCGAAAACACAGCCCCCAAGACAGGCGGCAATATGAGCGGCAGGCCTAAGCCCCATATGATATTTCTGCGCGCATCACATTTTAAACGATGGGTCACATCGCTGCCCACTGTCGGGTCGAACATGGGCAGGTTCACCCACATATTGATCGACATTCCCCGTCCGGGCCATTTGCTAAAACGTATGAACAGGGCGAATATGAACAATGTGCCAAGGGCGATGGTCAGGGCCAAAGCGGCCATGATCCTGACATGATCCATGGCCTGCACGGATAGGGGCGCCGCCCCAAACAAGCGTTGCAACAAATAATCAGGGCTAAGGTGCGAAAGCCCGATGTCAAACATCACGCCACCCCAATGGTGCGCTCTATTGGCCATTGTACTGACTGCACCCTCTGGCCCGTTGAACTGCTGCAAATGAACAGGGTCAGCTGAAACAAGGCTCAGCAAGAATAACATCGAAAACAGGGCCAAAATGCGCAGACGATTATAGGGCGGCGCATCGCGAAACTCGATGATAGCGGGATGACGGGCGCTATATTCAAACACCACAAAAAGGGCCGCAATCAATCCAAACAGCATAACGCCTTCCACATCCCCGCGGGATGTATCGCCAAAGACAAGCGATGGTGTCGCAATAACAAAAAACACCAATACTGCCCTAAGCACAGCGCCAAAAAGCTGTGAAAGCACCTGCTCTTCCTCGTTCTGGATGGGGTCGGTTCGTGCCTGCCCCTTATTCCACAATTTCGCCTCATTCTGACGATAAGGCCACCTCAATTGCCACAATATTGCCTAAATTTAATACCTAATATAACACATTAAAAAAGACCCACACACTGATGAGGATGCAGGGGCCTGAAATTTATCCAGTCAGATCAGGGCAAAAGCGCAGACGCGCTTGAAACTAGACCCAAGGACGCGCGGATTGCGCGGTTGCTTCAAAGGCGTCAATGGCCTCGACCTTGGTCAAGGACAGCCCGATATCATCCAATCCATTGAGCAAGCAATGTTTGCGGAACGGGTCGATTTCGAAGGCGATCTTCTGGCCATCGGGGCGGGTGATCTCTTGAGCCTCAAGGTCGATGGTCAAGGTGGCATTCGCGCCGTTTGACGCGTCATCCATCAGTTTATCGACCTCTTCCTGCGGCAGAGGGATCGGCAAAATCCCGTTCTTAAAGCAATTGTTGAAGAAAATATCAGCAAAGCTCGGTGCAATCACACAACGAATGCCAAAATCCAATAATGCCCAAGGCGCGTGTTCGCGCGAGGAGCCGCAGCCAAAATTGTCGCCAGCGACCAAAATCTGCGCGTCCCGATAAGCAGGTTTATTCAGAACGAACTCAGGGATTTCATTGCCTGATTGATCAAAGCGCATCTCGTCAAAGAGGTTTTTACCCAAACCAGAGCGTTTGATCGTTTTCAAAAACTGCTTGGGGATGATCATATCTGTGTCGATATTGATCAGCGGAAGCGGGGCTGCAATCCCCGTCAGGGTTGTAAACTTATCCATAGGCCTCTCCTTGAGATCAGTCAGGCTTTAGCCAATCTGGCACGCAGGGGCAAGCCATACTCACACCCCGCGCTCATGGGATCATAAAACTCAGACCTGCCCAACGCGTGCCCCACACGGGGCCATCTTCTTGGGGTGTAATCTCATCCAAAACCACGGCATCGGCGAAATAGGCGTAACCTGACATGACAGGCAAGTTCACCTCGCCTTGATCATTGGTGCGATGCAGCGTGATCGTGACCTCGCCTTCGGGGCTGCGCGCAAACAGTTCAACCTGAACAGCGGCGCGCGGGGTGTCTTGATCAAAAAGCTGCAGCAAGAACCCATCGCTCACATCGTCAAGATAGGGGTTCTCCAATGCAACGAATTCGGTCGACAGACCAAATCGCTGATCTTGCCCTGCCCCCTCGCCTACGGCGAACAGCGCCTTCACATGGCGGGTATAGGCCTCGGAAAAACCTGCGCGCGGCAGGTCGCGTGCATCGTGGCGCGCTTCGATCGCACCAAAATCTTTATGCGCGGCAAATGCTGCAAATGTTTCCCATTCTGACCATGTGACCAATTTCGGCGTGCTTTCGTGAATCATCACCACCAAACCATCAGCAACACCCGCAACATGGGCGGCAGGGCGATCCCCAAAACGCCCCTCAACAGGCCGCAAACCATTGGCATCAGCAATTTCAAACCGCGTGAAATCTCGCGGCAGATACACCATCGGCGCACCGCGAAATTCAGTGCCAACACGCAAGTCAGCGCGAATTTCCCCGCCAGACGGAACCATGTATTCGAGGGGATCAATCCAAAATTCATGCGCAAATAACTTGCCCGCCAACAAAATTGCGCCAATGTTCAGACAAACGGCCAGTTTCATTGCATCTCTCCCCTTAACCTAGGCAGTGACCATGATCTTAACACGCATTTTGTCAAACAGTTCCCACATCACTTTTTTGTTGGCGATGCTGTGCTTGATGTTCAGCACATCAGCGCGGGCCCATGAAATTCGCCCCGCAGTGGCCGATGTGTCTGTCACCACCGATGCGGTGGAGATGAGCATCTCCCTGACGCTAGAGCCGCTGATTGCAGGCATTAACCTTGCGGGTCTAGAGAACACCAATGACGCGCCAGAGGCGTTGATCTATGACCAATTGCGCGCGCAATCGCCCGAGGCCCTGCGCGCCGCGTTCGAGGGGGCATGGCCGCGCATTCAGGACAATATCCAGATTATGGTGGATGGGGTGACACTGCCCCCTGAATTTGTGGGTGTCAGCATCGCACCCAATCCCGATTTGGAATTACCACGCGACACCACTTTGACCCTGCGCGCAGATTTACCTATGGGGGATGCGCCCGTTCAAATTGGCTGGAGCGCGGCTTATGGCGAATTAGTGCTGCGTCAGGTCGGCGGCGGCGCGGATGCCTATCAAGGCTTTCTCACCAATGGCGAATTATCAGCACCTTTGCCCCGCGGCACTGCCCTCAGCGAGGGGGCATGGCCCGTCTTTACCCGATATGTTGTCGCTGGGTTTGAGCATATTATCCCCTTAGGGATAGATCATATTCTGTTTGTTTTGGGCCTGTTTTTCTTCTCGCTGCGCCTCAAGCCTTTGTTGCTTCAGGTCAGCGCATTTACTTTGGCCCATACCATTACGCTCGCCCTTGCAAGTCTTGAGATTGTGCGCGTCCCCGCCTCGGTGGTCGAGCCATTAATTGCTGCTTCAATCGTCTATGTGGGTGTCGAAAACATTCTTGGCCGTGAAAACCTACGCGCCCGTACGGCGTTGGTGTTCGGGTTTGGCCTGTTGCACGGGCTCGGCTTTGCCTCGGTTCTTGGGGATTTTGGGATCACTGCAGACCGCTTTGGCGTGGCATTGGTCGGGTTCAATATTGGAGTCGAATTTGGTCAGCTTGCGGTAATCGGTCTGGCCTTCCTTGCGGTTGGCCTCTGGTTTGGCAAGCGTGATTGGTATCGCCCCTTCATCGCAATCCCCGCCTCGGTGGTCATCTCCGCCATTGGGGCCTATTGGGTGGTCGAGCGCACCTTGCTGTGACGCAACAAAAAAGCCCCGCCAAATCGGCGGGGCTTTTTCGAAATTCACCAAAGGCGAAATTACATCATCTCGCGCACATCGGTGAGGCGTCCTGTTATCGCCGCAGCCGCAGCCATTGCAGGGCTCATCAAATGGGTGCGACCACCGCGCCCCTGACGCCCCTCAAAGTTGCGGTTTGATGTTGCTGCACAGCGTTCACCAGGCTGAAGTTGGTCAGGGTTCATCGCAAGACACATGGAGCACCCCGCGAGACGCCATTCAAAACCTGCCTCGATGAAGATATCAGCCAAACCTTCTTCTTCAGCCTGCGCGCGCACAAGGCCAGAGCCGGGCACAACCATCGCGCGCTTTACAGCGATTTTCTTACCCTTAAGAATTTCAGCTGCCGCGCGCAAATCTTCGATGCGGCCATTTGTGCAAGACCCGATAAACACCGTGTCAATCTCGACATCCTGCAAACGCTGACCCGGTTTGAGGCCCATATATTCCAAGGAACGGCGTGCGGCATCAACCTTGCCGCCTTTGAAATCTTCGGGTGCAGGAACAACATCAGTGATTGGCAATACATCCTCAGGGCTAGTGCCCCATGTCACCACGGGCGCGATATCCTCGCCCTTGATGGTGATGACCTTATCCCAATGTGCGTCCTCATCTGAGAACAGGGTCTTCCACCATGTCAAAGCGGCCTCCCATTGCGCGCCGTTTGGCGCGTGGGGGCGGCCCATGACATAGTCAAAGGTCTTTTGATCAGGCGCGATCAGGCCCGCGCGCGCGCCGCCCTCAATCGCCATGTTGCAGACCGTCATGCGCCCTTCCATCGACAATTCGCGAATGGCTTGGCCGCAATATTCGATCACATAGCCTGTGCCGCCCGCCGTGCCCGTATGGCCGATGACGGATAGGGTAATGTCCTTGGCCGTCACGCCTGGGCGCAGACTGCCTGTGATCTCGACTTTCATATTCTTGGATTTTTTCTGGATCAGGGTCTGGGTGGCCAGAACATGCTCAACCTCAGATGTGCCGATCCCATGCGCAAGCGCCCCAAAAGCCCCATGGGTCGCGGTATGGCTGTCGCCACAAACCACGGTCATGCCTGGCAATGTCCAGCCCTGTTCAGGGCCAACAATATGCACAATGCCCTGACGCACATCAGAAACGGGGTAATAGTGTATCCCGAAATCCTTGACGTTTTTATCAAGTGCCTCAACCTGAATGCGGCTTTCCTCATTCATCCCACCTTTCAAACGATCAGGTGTGGTGGGGACGTTGTGATCTGGCACAGCGATGGTTTTCTCTGGCGCACGCACCGTGCGCCCTGCCATGCGCAGACCCTCGAAGGCCTGCGGGCTTGTCACCTCATGCACAAGGTGACGATCAATATACAAAAGGCAGGTGCCATCCTCAGCCTCATGGACGAGATGGGCATCCCAGATTTTGTCATAAAGGGTTTTTCCTGCGGTCATGTCATTACTCCTTACGGGCGATTGGATCAGGGAAATCGGTTTGCGTCACAAGGACGGCAAACGCCCCCTGTCGCCAGAGGCACGCCCGAAAAAGCGCCACGGCAGGCGCGCGCGATCATCCATGTCAAACACCCGTGTCATATGGGCCATTTACTGCGCTTGAGGCTGCGGCGCAAGCGGTGAGCGCGCGACCTAGCCTTTGAGATCGGAGAGGTTAAAGGATGGCGCCAGCATATCTGGGTCAAGCCGCAATTCGATCAGATGCAAGCCTCCCTGCAAGGCCGCCTCAAAGGCAGGCGCGAATTCGGCTGTGCGGGTCACCAAATGACCCGTCCCGCCATAGGCCTGTGCCAAGGCGACATAATCAGGGTTGAATAAATCGGTGCCAGACACACGCGCTGGATAGGTTTTCTCTTGGTGCATCCGAATGGTGCCGTAGCGGCCATTATTGGCGATCACCACGACAATATCCGCCCCAAATTGCCGCGCTGTCGACAGCTCCTGCAAGGTCATTTGCAAGCAACCATCCCCCGCCATGCAAATCACAGGGGTTTCACGATGCGCCAGTTTAGCCGCGACCGCCGCAGGCAATCCATATCCCATCGAGCCAGAAGTCGGCGCAAGCTGTTGACCGAAGCGGCGATAAGAAAAATAGCGATGCACAAAAGCCGCGTAATTGCCTGCGCCATTGGTCACGATCCCACGCCCCCCAAGAATACGGGACATCTCAAGCACGACTTCCTCAAGGCGCACATCACCCGTTGTGGTTTGGGGGTTTTGCCACACGCGATAGGCCGCATGCGCGCGCGCGGCGCGACCCTGATCTTGTGCGGGGATATCGTCTAGAACCGCTCGCGCCACCCGCAGAAAAGCGGGGATTTCACAAACCATACTTGCATCAGGGCGAAAGACGCGACCCAATTCATCCGGATCAGGATGCGCGTGATCAAGCCACCCCTGCCAACCCTTACGCGGATCGCGCAACACATATCCGCCTGTCACCACCTCACCCAAGCGGGTGCCTAGGGCCAGAACCCCATCCGCCTTGGCAAAACTTTGCATGGTTGCAGGACAGGCCCCGACACCCAAATACCCCGCGAAGCAAGGGTGATGATTATCAACGTAATCCTGCCGCCTGAAACTGGTGGCGATTGGGATGTCCAAACGTGCTGCAATCTTTTCAGCATCCGCGCGGGTCTGTTCTGACCAATCGCTGCCACCCACCACCATCATGGGTGATTTGCACGCGGCGAGGGCGCCAAGCCATTCCCGAACAATCTGCGGATCAGGCAAAGAGGACGAAACACCCGAAGGGGCCAAATCAACACAGTCCGCCACAGCCGAAAGAATATCCTCGGGTAGAGCCAAAACCACGGGCCCCTTCCGGCCCGATTGCGCCACGCGAAACGCGCGCGCGATATATTCTGGCAGTCGGTCAGTTTGCTCCACCTCCGCGACCCATTTCACGAGCGGGCCGAAAAACGCACGATAATCAACCTCTTGGAAAGCTGCGCGATCCCGATGCGCCAGCGGAACCTGCCCGACAAAACAGACCAAAGGGGTGCTGTCATGCATGGCCACATGCAGACCAGAGGCGGCATTGCTGGCCCCAGGCCCGCGGGTAACGAATAAAACGCCCACCTCGCCCGTGGTTTTTGCATGGGCCTCGGCCATCATGGCCGCACCCCCCTCTTGGCGACACACGATGTTCTCGATTTGGTGATCGTAAAGCCCATCCAATGCGGCCAGAAAACTTTCACCTGGAACAGAGAAAACACGCCGCACCCCATGCGCTGCAAGTTGGTCTGCAAGGATTTTGCCGCCATGGCGTGAAGGGGGGGTCATTGTTTCAATCTCTATCCTGACTATCTTTGCGAGGAGCATAGACGAAGAAGGGTGCGAGATGTCCAGAGGAAGATTAATCGGGCTGTGCGGGGCGTTGCGCAAAGGATCAAGCAATCGAAAACTGATGAACGCGGCTGCGCAGAGCTTTGACCCCGCTGAATTTATTGAAGCGAATTTGCAGCTTCCGCTCTATGATGGGGATGTTGAAGACAGCCAAGGCATCCCTGACGCGGTGATCCGCCTGCGCGATCAAATCGCAGCGGCGGATGCGGTGATCATCTCGACCCCCGAATATAACAAGGCGCTGTCAGGCGTTTTAAAAAATGCGCTTGATTGGATCAGTCGCACCGACAGCAACCCGTGGCGCGATAAACCCGTTGCGATTATGTCTTCAGCAGCAGGGCGCGCAGGCGGCGAGCGGGCGCAATATTCACTGCGCCTCTGTCTAACGCCATTTCGTCCACATCTTTTGACTGGGCCCGAGCTCTGTTTGGCGCAAGGGCCAGATCAATTTGATGGCGAGGTTTTGATCAATGCGCGCGCGCAAAAAACCCTTGATGAATTGATGGGTGAATTGCGGCGTGCAGCGGGGCTTTAGGCCTGTGCTGGCAAGGACACAGCGGGTGCGAAATCAGAGGGAATAGTATCGCGCCCCTCCAGCACCAAATCTGCCATGACATCGGCAACACGGGGGGCAATGCCAAACCCAATCTTAAAGCCACCATTGGCAATAAAGTGATCCGTCCGAAGCGGATGCCGCCCCAGCATTGGCGCGCGGCTTTTGGCACGGGGGCGCAGACCCGCCCAACGCGTGACAACCTGCGCCTCTGCCAAAGCGGGGCATAGCCTGCGCGCCTTTTCAATCAAAAAATCTAGATTGGCGTCCGTGGTGGATGGGTCATTAAAGTCGCGCTCTGACGTTGACCCGATGGCAACCTGCCCGCGCCCCTGCGGCCCTTCATGCGGCACGAAATGCACCCCATCTATGAAAAGCTGTGGCAGGCTGCCCATATCCGCATCAAGGATTGCCGCCTGTCCCTTTTGGCCCGCGCCCACCGCCACGCCAAAAGCATCGGATAGCTCTGCCAAACCTGCGGCACCTGTAGCCTCAACCACGGCCCCCATCAGCGGGGCATCACTGACGATCTGCCCACCCTTGGCCCGCAAAGCTGCGGCCAAGGCGGCCAAACCTTGACGCGGGGCAAGCCTTGCGCTGAGACTGTCGAAAATAACCTGCGCGGTGGGGCTTGTGATCCATGACGCATAATCGGCGGCAGGGCGGATGTCCCAGATATAGCGGCCCTGCCAATGGGTCTTGGCCCCACTTTGACGCGCGCGCGCCAGATCAAGCCCTGCCTGATCCATGATCGGCTGCACGCGTCCGACCCGCGCATAGCCAGAAGGCAGGTTTGCGGCATCAGCGACACCTGCCCAAAATACGGCTGCCCCATCAAGAGCTTCGAATTGGAATTGTTTTTTCGCGTTCCATTGTTCGGGCACGTGAGGGGCCAAGGCCCCCACAACACCGCCAGAAGAACCTGCGCCAATGCCGTTAGGATCGATGACTTGCACCTTTGCGCCGCGCGCGGCACAGGCCCATGCAATGGCAAGCCCAAAGATCCCTGCCCCCAAAACTGTCACATCGTAGCGCATGATTTCGCCCCTTGCCAAATTTCGGCGACAGGCTCAGTTTGCCACAAGCCCGCAATGTCGCGGGTCTTTTAAGGCAAGCCATGAATAAGAGCCAGCCACATCCCCTTGAATGGCGGACGGGTGATGTTCCCGTCTCGCGCCAATTCGATGATCCATTCTTTTCGCTCGATAACGGATTGGCGGAAACCACCTATGTCTTCCTTAGCGGCAATGACCTACCCGAACGGTTTTGCGATGGGTTTCACATTGCGGAGCTTGGCTTTGGCACAGGCTTGAATTTTCTGGCCAGCCTTGCTGCGTTTCGCGCGGCCAAGACCGCGGGCGTTTTACATTTCACATCTTTTGAAGCCTTCCCACTGCAAAGCGATGATTTGACCCGCGCATGGGGGGCGCATCGCGCGAATTTGCCCGCCGATGCCTGTGCCGCGCTGACACAAACCCCCAATTTGCCACCACAAATCATAGGCCCTGACTACGTTTTGCAGCTTGTTTTCGGGGATGCGCGCTTGACATTGCCCCAATGGGATGGGGTCGCAGATGCGTGGTTTCTTGACGGGTTTTCACCTGCCAAAAACCCCGAGCTTTGGGAAGATGATCTTATGCAAGCCGTGGCAGAGCATACCAAACAGGGCGGCACTTGTGCGACCTACACCGCCGCAGGCGCAGTGCGCCGCGCCCTTGAGTGCGCGGGGTTTTCTATCACGAGGGCGCAAGGGTTTGGCCGCAAACGCCATATGACGAAGGGGCGCAAGAATTGATCGAGCAGAACACCCGCAAGGGCATTTTCCTGATGATTGCCACGACCATCGTCTTTGCCATTCAAGACGGGATCAGCCGCCATTTGGCGGGTGAATACAATGTCATGATGGTCGTGATGATCCGCTATTGGTTCTTTGCGGCATTCGTCATTGCCATATCCGCCCGCAAGGCAGGCGGCCTCAAGGCGGCTGCTGCCACCAACCAACCCTTTCTGCAGGCCTTCCGTGGGGTTCTTTTAGCCGCCGAAATTTGCGTGGCGGTGTTGTCCTTCACGCTTCTCGGTCTGGTCGAAAGCCACGCGATCTTTGCCTGCTATCCGCTTTTGGTTGCGGCCCTATCTGGGCCAATCCTTGGGGAAAAGGTGGGCTGGCGCAGATGGGCGGCCATTGGCACGGGCTTTATCGGCATCCTCATCATCCTTGAACCTGGCGTGACTGTTTTTGCCATTGAGGCGCTAATCCCATTGGCATCGGCGCTGATGTTCGCGGTCTATGGGCTTTTGACGCGCTATGTGTCCCGCCAAGACAGCGCGGCAACCAGTTTCTTTTGGACGGGGATCACGGGTGCGATCTTTATGACAGCAGTGGGTATCTGGTTTTGGGAGGCCATGGCCCCTACCGATTGGATCTGGATGGGGTTTTTATGCATGTCAGGCGCGCTTGGGCATTATTTGCTGATCCGCGCTTATGAGGTGGCCGAAGCCAGTGCCGTGCAGCCTTTCGCTTATTTGCAGATGCCGTTTTCATCGATTATCGGGATATTAATCTTCGGCGATGTGCTGCGGGAAAACGTGGCACTGGGCGCAGGGCTTGTGGTTGCGGCAGGGTTGTTCACCCTCTTCCGCGCCCGCGCCAAGGAAAAAGCAGAGCAGATCAACGCCGTTGCAGCAGTTCCGACAAATGCGGACGCTGTAACGCCCCCGTCAGACGCGCCTCGTAAATCTGAAGGCTCTCCGTGACGCGCATGATGTAATTGCGCGTTTCAGTAAAAGGCACGGCTTCGATCCAATCCACAATGTCAACTGCGGGATCGCGCGGATCACCAAATCGCTCGATCCAAGCAGTCGCGCGTGAAGGCCCCGCATTATAAGCAACAGCCAAAAGCACGGGGTTCGTCCCAAAATCTTCGCTGAGATATTGCAAATATCCAGCGCCAAGCCGCGCGTTATAGGCGGGGTCGCTCAGCAAGCGCTGCTCTTCATAAGCAATGCCTTGTCGGCGCGCCTCGGATTGGGCCGTGCGCGGCATCACTTGCATCAAACCGCGCGCCCCTGCAGGGCTGATAACTGTGGGGTTAAACTCGGACTCGCGCCGCGCGATGGACAGGACAAAAGCAGGGTCAAACCCCAAATCTGCGGATGCCAAATCGGTCACGGGAAAATAGGCAGGCATGATTTCATGCCCATCCAAAGCCGCGCGTTTTGCAATCATGACTGCGTAATGCGGCTCGCGCAGTTCAAGCGCGAATTGGGCCAGCGCACCTGCCTCGGCACGACTTAGGCTTTCGGTCAAATGGGTCATAAAGCGTTCCGCCAAATCCCCCTCGCCGGCCTGATGTAACAACAACGCCGCGTGAAACACCGAAGAGTTCGCAAAGGAGGCCTGCCGCCAATCGCCAAATTGCTCGCGGCCTAGGAACCCTTCATCTTGCGGGAAACCTCCGCGCTCTGCGGCCAATTGACCATAAAAACTTGATTGGAATTCAGCGCCATAGCCATAGGCAGAACGGGCCGCCTCTGTGTTGCCCAAGGCCTCATGTGCGCGCCCAACCCAATAGCCCGCACGCCCTGACGAAATGGGCGAATCCACAACCGATCTCATAGCCTCAAAATGGGTCAAGGCGCGGGCAGCATTGCCAGATTTCAGGGCATTATATCCCGCCAACCATTCCAATTCCGCGTAATCGCTTGCATCGCGTTCGGGCGAGAGGAAATGGGGCGCGGCCAATTGGTAGGCCTGCGCAAAATCCCCTTCGCGCATCACATCACGGGCCAATGAGGCACGCCGCCACGACCAATATTCAGGGCGACCCAATCCGTCTTGCGAGGTTGAGCGCGCCAACATCATCTTACGCGCGCCATCCCAAAGCCCCGCCTCCATGCGCCAACGAAACCGCTCAAAAGCAAGCCCCGCATCACCTGCATATTGCGCTGGAACAGCATCAATCAGCGCATTGATCCCATCACTGCGCCCAGCCCGAAGGGCCAAACGCGCCGCCGCCAAGGCACGCGCGCCACTCTCCACTTCGGCCATCATCTGCTCGGCAAGGGCGGTTTCACCCTCCCAGAGCAACATATCAAGCCGCGCAAAATTCAGCGCCGCCAGATCCGAACGATGACGCGCCAAGAGATCTGCAACCAAATCGCGGGACAGTGGCATGGTCACCCAAGCCTCACGCAGCACTTGCTGATAGGCTGTGTTGTTTCCACGCGCCTCATGGGCCGCCAACAAACCGCGCAGCCCATCGGTGGTCAGGGGCATGGCACCGCCAAAATAGGCAATAACCTGATCAGGGCTGCCCCGCTCGGCCATAGCCCCCTCACCTTGTTGGTGAAGATATGGCAGACCCGGCCAATCGCTACGGCGCTCTAGAAAATCGGGATATTCTGCCGCTGTGCCCCCTTGGGCGCGCAAAATAACCCATTGCACAACATCGCGGGCAACAGCGTCAGACAGATCCGATTGAAGCGCGCGCGCACGCTCAAAATCGCGCTCTGTTGCCGCCGCGATTGCCTCGCTGAGGGGGCTTTGGGCCAACGCAGCGCGAATTGGCATCACCAATGCGACCAAAGCCAAACCCACGGCCATAATGATCTTATGCCATCTACGTCCTGTGCCTATCGCGCCTGTCACGGGTGAACCCCTATATTTTAAAAGATCAAAACCTGCTCGGGCGCTGTTATGCGCCTCTTTGACCCCCAAGCTATATCTTCCCTCGACATCTGCAAGAGAGGAACTTGGCAATTCTGTCGAAGATCGCTAGTGTCCGCGCGGTCTTGCGCTTATGTTGGGACGGCAAGGCAGATCATCTGTCCAGAAACGAAAAAAGGAAGCGTGTTATGTTTAAAGGCTCTATGCCCGCATTGGTAACGCCGTTCACAAACGGCGCTGTTGATTTCGGCACGCTTGAAAAACTCGTGGACTGGCAGATCACCGAAGGCAGCCACGGGCTTGTGCCTGTTGGCACCACAGGCGAAAGCCCGACCCTGAGCCATGAAGAACATGAGGCCGTGATCAAGGCGGTTGTGAAAACCGCCGCAGGGCGCGTGCCCGTTATTGCCGGGGCAGGATCCAACAACACAGTCGAGGCATTGCGCTTTGTGCAATTCGCCAAGGATGTAGGGGCGGAGGCCGCTTTGGTGGTAACGCCCTATTACAACAAGCCCACGCAAAGAGGCATGATTGCCCATTTCGAGGCGTTAAATGAAGTCGGCATTCCGATCATCATCTACAACATTCCACCCCGCTCTGTGGTGGATATGATGCCTGATACGATGGGCGCACTCGCCAAGTTGCCAAATATTATCGGGGTGAAGGATGCCACTGGTGATCTCAGCCGTGTGCCCAAGCAACGCATTACCTGTGGCACGGATTTCGTGCAGCTGTCAGGTGAGGATGCCACTGCCATAGGCTTTAACGCACAAGGCGGTGTGGGCTGTATTTCCGTCACAGCGAATGTTGCGCCCGCACTCTGTGCCGCGATGCAAGAGGCAACTCTCCGGGGCGATTACGCGGCAGCGCTTGAGTATCAAGACAAGCTCATGCCGCTGCATGAGGCCATTTTCCTTGAGCCAGGTGTCGCCGGTGCAAAATATGGGCTGTCTCTGTTGGGGCGCGCAAATGATGAGGTGCGGCTGCCATTGACCACGCTGAGCGATGCGACAAAAGCGCGGATCAAATCGGCCATGCAGCACGCGGGTCTGATCGCCTGATCGGCAAGAAGGGCCAGTATGGCAAAGAAAGACGAAAATAAAAACTACAAGGTCATTGCCGAGAACCGCCGCGCGCGGTTTGACTATGCTATTGAATCTGACCTTGAGGTTGGAATCGTCTTGCAAGGCTCTGAGGTGAAGTCACTGCGCCAAGGCCAATCCAACATCGCCGACAGCTATGCGGCGGTTGAGGATGGTGAATTGTGGTTGGTGGCCGCCTATATCGCACCATATGCCCAAGCCAAAACTTGGGGTCATGAAGAGCGGCGCAAACGCAAACTTCTTTGCTCAAAGCGGGAGGTCGCGCGTCTGTGGAACGCCTCACAACGCGAAGGCATGACCCTTGTGCCCTTGGTCATGTATTTCAACGATCGTGGTATCGTCAAGCTCAAGATTGGCATCGCCAAAGGTAAGAAAGTCGCCGATAAGCGCGAAACCAGCGCCAAGCGTGATTGGAACCGCCAAAAGCAGCGGATTCTCAAACAAAACGGGTAAGCTGTCATGCGCCCTTTGCCTGATCACCAATTTGGGCTAGGTCTTTTTGGAGCTCGCCTTGACCCAAACGCGCCTTGGAGTTTGCTATGACTGATGATCCTAAAACCCTTGTCTCAACCGAATGGCTTGCGGCCCATCTGTCGGATCCTGACCTGCGGATTTTGGATGCATCTTGGTATTTGCCCGATATGAACCGCGATGCCCGCGCGGAATATGACGCGGGCCATATTCCCGGTGCTCGCTTCTTTGATATTGACGAGATTAGCTACACCCAATCTGCCTTGCCCCATATGGCACCACCCTCTGAAAAATTCATGTCGCGGATGCGCGCGATGGGTGTGGGTGATGGGCATCAGGTGGTGGTCTATGACGGGGCGGGCATATTTTCAGCTGCCCGCGTGTGGTGGCTTTTCCGCCTGATGGGCAAAACGGACATCGCCGTTCTTGATGGGGGATTGAAAAAATGGAAGGCCGAGGGTCGCCCCTTGGAGGATATGGCACCAATCCTGCGCGACCGCCACATGACCGCACAACGCCAAGCAAATTTGGTCAAGGATGTGACCCAAGTCGCCGCTGCCGTGAAATTGCGCGATTGGCAGATTGTTGATGCGCGCGGCCCCGCGCGGTTCCGCGGTGAGGAACCTGAACCGCGGGCAGGACTGCGCGCTGGCCATATTCCGGGCGCATTGAACGTGCATTATGCCACGCTGCTCAATTCCGATGGCACCATGAAAAAAGGCGAGGCTTTGCGCGCCGCCTTTACCGATCAAGGCGTTGATCTGGAGCGGCGGATTATCACAAGCTGCGGCTCTGGCGTAACGGCGGCTATTTTGTCCTTGGGGCTAGAGATCCTTGGGCATCGCGATCATGCGCTTTATGATGGATCTTGGGCCGAATGGGGCCAATTCGATCAGCTGAAAGTTGAAACGGGATGAGCCTGATTAAGGCAGGAACCGAGGTTCCCTATCGCGTCACTTTTTTGCGTATGACCGCGCGGCCTGACACCCAAACCGCGCTGCCCCAAGATATTACGCTTGAGCGCATTATGGATCCGCCCCTTTGGTATTTTTTTGCGCTCTATGACGCGGTGGGACGCGATTACGAATGGGTAGATCAACATAATCGCCCCGAGGCTGAACTGCGCGCCTTTCTCGAAAGCCCCTTGGTCGAGCTGTGGGTCGCCACACGTAGCGGCGTGCCGCAAGGGTTTTTCATGCTTGATTTCACCGACCCGCCGATCTGCGATCTGGCCTATTTTGGCCTTATGCCAAATGCCGTTGGCCAAGGGTTGGGCCGCGCCCTTCTGAACCAAGCACTGGCACAAGCATGGGATGGCGCAAGCGTCACATCCGTCACAATAAACACCTGCACGCTTGACCATCCGCGCGCACTGGCGCTCTATCAATCGGCGGGTTTCGTGGCTGAGCGGTTCGAAGATCGCAGTCGTATTCTGACCCGCGACAGAGACACATCGCTTCACCCTGCCTAAAGGCCTATGATGTTTGAAACGCTGACCGCCCCCGAAGCTGATAAAATCATCCGTCTGATGGGAATTTTTGCAGCTGACCCGCGCCCTGAAAAAATCGACCTTGGCGTAGGGGTCTATAGAAACAGCCAAGGACAGACCCCAATCATGGCAGCGGTCAAAGACGCCGAGCGGCGGATTTGGGACGCACAGAACAGCAAATCCTACGTCTCGCTTGCAGGCGATAAAGCCTATCTTGATGCGGTCGAAGAGTTGCTATTTTCAACGCGCGGGGTCAAAGCCACGATTGCAACACCTGGTGGAACGGGGGCGTTGCGCCAATGTTTTGAGGCGCTCAAATATCTGCGCCCAAACCTGACGGTATGGCTGCCAGAACCAACATGGCCCAACCACGCCTCGATCCTGCGCTATTTGGGTCTGCAGGTTCAGACCTATCGCTTCCGCGATGAGGCAACAGGCGGGTTAGATCAAGCAGGGCTGATGGCGGATCTGGCACAAGTGGCACAAGGGGACGCCGTGGTCATCCACGGATGCTGTCACAATCCAACGGGGATTGAACCAACCCCAGACACATGGCGCGACATCGCCGTGACACTGGCCAAGCGCGGGGCCTTGCCCGTGATTGATATGGCCTATCTGGGATTTGGCAGTGGAATAAAACAAGATCGCGCGGGTTTAGATGTGATCTGCGCTGAATGCCCTGAAGTTTTGGTGGGGTTTTCTGCCTCTAAATCCTTTGGGCTATATCGGGATCGCGTGGGTGCGGTTCTGGCTCAATGCCACAGCCCTGCTATTCAAACTGAAATGCAAGGCTTGCTGACATGGCTTAATCGCCAGAATTATGCCTTTCCCCCAGATCATGGGGCGCGGGTGGTGCAAGTGATTTTGGATGATCCCGAACTGCGTGCCAATTGGGTGGCCGAGCTATCGGCGATGCGTCACGAGATTGACGCGAACCGCCAATGCTTTGCCAATGATTTGCGTCAGCACCAAATGGGTCGCCTCGCAGATCAAATCGCGGCACAACGTGGGATGTTCTCACTGCTGGGCCTCAGCCCCGATGACGTGCGTCAGCTGCGCGAAATGCGGGGGATTTATCTGGTTGAGGACAGTCGCGTCAATCTTGCGGCAATGACACCCACGGCCAGCCACATCGTGGCCGAAGCCATTTCAACGCTTGCACAAGCTGGGCAATCAGCATAGAGCGCGCCCTGTCCCGCGATGCGCGCGGGGCCAAGTCTCCGAGTACCTTGTCAAAACGGATGAACATTATGAAATCTTCCTATCTTCCTGGCATCCTTGCCATGGCGGCCATCGTTTTGGCCTCAAATATCCTTGTGCAGTTTCTATTCGGCAATTGGCTGACATGGGGTGCCTTTACCTATCCACTGGCCTTTTTGGTCACTGACATCATGAACCGCGTCTATGGTGTCGCAGCCGCGCGGCGCGTTGTGTTTGCGGGTTTTGTGACGGGCGTGATCTGCTCTCTCATCGGCACGCAAATCATGGGCGAGTTTGGGCCATTGGTGACGTTGCGTATTGCTCTTGGTTCTGGCCTTGCGTTCCTCGTGGCGCAGTTGATGGATGTGGCCATATTTGACCGCCTGCGCGCAGGCGCATGGTGGCGCGCGCCTGTCGTCTCGACCTTGGTTGGGTCTAGCCTTGATACCGCGCTGTTCTTCACCATCGCGTTTTCGGCAAGCCTCAGCTTCCTTGAACCTGCCAATGATGTCTCTTGGGCGGGCGATATATTACCCATCTTGGGCCACGGCCCCGAAGCGCCGCTGTGGGTATCCCTTGCCATTGCTGACTGGTTGGTCAAGCTCGCGCTCGCGTTGATCGCACTTGTGCCATTCCGCCTGATTACCCGCAAAGTTTTGGCACAGGTTGCGTAAAAACTTTTGACAAACACAAAATATGTGGCAACCTGTGGATAACAGCAACGTAATGAAAGGAGGTGATCCAGTGTCTAGAGAGGTATTGGAGAAAGGGTTCGGGACAGCGATGGAGGGGCGCCTTTAAGCAGCCTTAAGGGCGATAACCGAAATGGCTGGGCGATGATTTCCTAACCGCGCCCACCTCCTGATTTCTCGAAGGGCCGCTTGCAAGAGCGGCCCTTTTTGATGAGAGGTTTCCTATGACTGAGATAGATCATCTTGCATTGGCCCACCGCGAGGGCCTGCCCGATGCGCTGCGCATTCTGTTGCAGGATTACCCGCGCGAGACATGGCAAGCGCATCCTAATTTTGGTGGCTTGGTCGCATTCTGGTTGGACCGCCACCTTATGTTCCGCAGACTTGACGCCATGTTGACCGATGCGGTGCAACAGGCGCTAGATCGCAACAATGATCCGCAAAACTTTGCGCGCAACCTGTCTCGCTTTGGCGGGATGCTGCTTGAGCAATTGCACGGCCATCACATGATCGAAGATCAGCATTATTTTCCGTTGCTTGTGCAAAGAGAGCCCAAACTTGAACGTGGTTTTGATATTCTTGACCGTGACCACCACGCGCTTGATCCGCTGTTGGCGGAGTTTGCTACGGCAGCGAATGGGGCGATTACGGGCGCGCTTGCGGGCAAGGGGCCAGATGCAATTGCCCCTCTTGAGCGCGAGATGGCCCGCCTGTCCCGTCTGTTGGATCGGCATTTGCAAGATGAAGAAGAACTGGTGGTTCCCGTCATTCTAAAATTCGGCCCTTCGGGCCTAGACGGATAACCCAAAGCCCCCGCACTTGGGGGCTTTGGGGGAAAGTTTAGAAATCTAAGTTCTCAACACTCAGAGCGTTGGCTTGGATGAATTCGCGACGGGGTTCTACGACATCGCCCATCAGTTTGGTGAAAATGTCATCCGCATCGGCAAGATCGTCAATTTTGACCTGCAACAAGGTGCGCGCCTCTGGGTCAAGGGTTGTCTCCCACAGCTGGCCTGGGTTCATCTCACCCAAACCCTTATAGCGTTGCAGGGTCAGGCCCTTTTCACCTTCCGCCAAAATGGCATCCAGCAACTCGGTCGGGCCATGGATGATCTGGCTACGTTCTTTACGGGCAAGATGCGCTGGCTTTGCAAAAATCTCGCGTGTTTCGGCGCTGACGGAGGAGAGCTTGCGCGCCTCGCCAGACCGCAGAACCGCACCATCAAGGTTTCTGATTTCTTCCACCCCGCGCAAAACGCGGCTAAGGCGGATCCCATGATCTTGGGTGATACGCCCTTGCCATCCGCGCTCGTATTCCACGGCGACCAAATCAAGGCGCGCCGCGATTTGATCCGCAACACCCTGAAGATCGCTGTTCAAGCGGTCTTGGTCAAAGCCGCCCGCAAGCGCGGCCTGTTCAAGGATGTGACGGGGATAATGGGTTGGGAAGGCCTCAAGAACACGGCGGAAGGCACGCGCACCCTCAACAACACGCGCTAAATCTGCGCCTGCAATTTCTTCGCCAGAGGGCATACGCAGAACCGCGCCATCAACGCCCATTTGGATCAGGTAATCCTCAAGCGCTGCTTGATCTTTCAAATAGACCTCGGATTTACCGCGCGCCACTTTGTAAAGCGGCGGCTGCGCAATAAAGAGATTTCCCGCCTCAATGATCTGCGGCATCTGGCGGAAGAAGAAGGTCAACAACAGCGTGCGGATATGCGCGCCATCAACATCGGCATCCGTCATGATGACGATCTTGTGGTAGCGCAGTTTTGATAGGTCAAACTCGTCCCGCCCGATGCCTGTGCCAAGCGCGGTGATCAGCGTGCCAATCTCTTGGCTTGACAACATGCGATCAAAGCGCGCGCGCTCTACGTTAAGGATTTTCCCGCGCAGAGGCAGAACCGCCTGATTGTGCCGCGACCGGCCCTGTTTGGCGGAACCGCCGGCGCTGTCACCCTCGACCAAGAACAATTCAGATTTGGCGGGATCTTTTTCCTGACAATCCGCCAATTTACCGGGCAGGCTGGCCACATCCATTGCCGTTTTGCGGCGGGTCAACTCGCGCGCTTTACGCGCGGCTTCGCGGGCCAAAGCCGCTTCGACAATCTTGCCCACGATATTACGGGCCTCTTGGGGATGTTCTTCAAACCATTCGCCAAGCTTTTCGTTGACCAAATTTTCCACCGCAGGGCGCACTTCTGAGGACACCAATTTGTCCTTGGTCTGGCTTGAGAATTTTGGATCAGGCACTTTGACAGACAACACGCAGGTCAGCCCCTCGCGCGCATCATCGCCTGTGAAATTGACCTTTTCGCGCTTAGCGATACCCGATGTATTGGCGTAGTGGTTGATCGTGCGGGTCAGCGCACCACGAAAACCTGCCAAATGCGTGCCGCCATCACGTTGTGGGATGTTATTGGTGAAGGGCAGCACGTTCTCATGATAGCTGTCATTCCACCACATCGCGACCTCAACGCCGATGCCATCGCGTTCGCCCGACATAAAAATTGGATCTTCCAGCATTCCTGATTTGGAGCGGTCGATATATTTCACGAATTCGCGCACACCGCCCTCATAGACCATCTCGCTGCGCAAAGGTTCGGCTGGGCGTTCATCCTCAAGCACGATTTTGACGCCCGAGTTCAAAAAAGCCAATTCACGCAGACGCGTCTCTAGGGTTTTGAAACTATATTCCAAGTTCGAAAATGTGGTCAGCGAGGCGAGAAAACGCACTTCCGTGCCCTTTTCACCATCGGAGTCCCCCACAACGCGCAAATGCTCGACCGTTTCGCCACGTTCGAACTTGGCGTAATGCTCTTTGCCATTGCGCCAAATGCGCAGTTCCAGCCAATCGGAAAGGGCGTTTACAACCGACACGCCCACACCATGCAGACCGCCAGACACCTTATAGGAGTTCTGATCAAATTTGCCGCCTGCGTGCAGCTGGGTCATAATCACTTCGGCAGCAGATACGCCTTCCTCAGCATGCATATCCACAGGGATACCACGGCCATTATCGCGCACGGAAACTGAATTATCGGCATGAATTTTGACGGAAACTTGCGTGGCGTGACCTGCCAATGCCTCGTCAATGCCGTTATCGACAACCTCATACACCATATGGTGCAGACCAGAGCCATCATCAGTGTCACCGATATACATACCGGGACGCTTGCGAACTGCCTCTAAGCCCTTGAGAACTTTGATGGAATCTGCGCCGTATTCCTGCGGCGCGGGCGCGTTTTCGGCCATGGGGACCTCTGCCTGTTTCTTATGCAGTTTTATAACGCGTTGTTGTGGGAATGTCACGCCTTTGCCACAATATTTAGCGGTTGAACACCGCAATCGCTATGGCCACCAAGATCAGCAGGCCGCCCGCGATCTTGTTAATCCGTGTCAGCGCCACTGGGTTCGTCACAAGGCGGCGCGCACGATCGACAAAAAGCGCAAAAAACGTATTTCCAACCAATGGCACAAACATGGAGATGGCCCCAATCAGGGCGATATCGGTCGCGTTAATCGTGCTGAGATCAAAGAACCCCGGCAGCATCCCCATGTAGAATAAAATCGCTTTGGGGTTGGCTAAAATCACCGCAAGGCCTGCAATGAACCCTGCCCAGACCCCTTTGCGATTAAGGCGGCTATCGGCGCTGATTTGGTGGCCTGCATGACGGATTAGCATGACCCCCATACCTGCAAAAACAACCACAGCGAGCCAACGCAGCGCCTCCATCACCCAATCATAGCTTGCGACAATCCATGCAAGCCCGACCAAGGCCAGAACTGACCATGCGGTATCCCCCAGTGCCACCCCCAGCATCAGGGGAAACGCCCCACGCATCCCATGCGCCAATGTGCGCGCGGTCAAGGCCAACCACACAGGGCCAGGGGTGAGAAACAGCACGAAAAGCGCGCCCGCATAGAGCGCCATTTGGGCCAGCGTTATTGTCATTGTCCTACCTAATTGGCCGCCTCCACCCCGAGCGGCACCTCTTGCGCACGCGCGCCAAATTCCATGAACAATTCTGCGCCAGTGCCTGTCAAGAAAGCTTGGGCATTCAGCGCGCATATTTCGTCAAAGAGGGCTGCTCGCCTGTCTGCATCAAGATGTGCCGCCACTTCATCCAACAGCACCAAAGGTGCGCGGCCCATGTCCTGCTTTAACGCGCGGGCATTGGCCAAAATCAGAGAGACCAAAAGGGCCTTTTGCTCACCCGTGGAGCATTGCCGCGCTGGGGCATCCTTGACGCGATAAATCGCGCCAAGATCAGTGCGATGCGGCCCAACCAACGTGCGCCCTGCTGCCATGTCCCGTGACCGCGTATCAGACCACAACGTGACCAAATCGGTGGGCGCGGTAAAACCCTCTCCCTCCTCCAAGGTCAGATCTGCGATAGGGAAACTGGTTTCCGCCTCCTCTTGCGCGGCAGCAATGCGGGTCAAGGCAGCGCTGCGATTGGCGCATATTTGCTCTGCGGCACTCATCATCTGACGTTCAAGCACTGCATACCAACCCGCATCGCGCACCTGATCCTTTAGCAAGCGATTGCGATCCCGCATGGATTTTTCATAGGCCAGAACCGCCTCACCATGATCTGGAAAGAAGCTCAGCGTAATGCGATCCAAAAACCGCCTGCGCCCTTCGGCCCCTTCAATCCAAAGCCGATCTTGCGATGGCACCAGCCAAACCATCCGCAAAAGGCGCGCAAGCGCCAATTGGGGCGCGGATTTCTCATCTATCTCGACCTGACGGGGGCTGCTTGGCTCGGCGCGGGTGATGATCTCATGCACAGTGTCGTCAATCTGCAGGGTCGCCGCCACGCGCCACCCAATCACCTCTGGGCGGCGGATCAAATCCTCGGACGGGGCGCGCCGCAGCCCCCGACCAGGGGACAGCATCGAAATCGCTTCTAAGATATTTGTCTTACCCGCCCCATTTGGCCCATAAATCGCAACAGGCCGCCCATCGAAAGACAGCCGCAAACCACGATGGCTACGAAAATACGACAGATGCAAATTCGAGATATAGGCACTCATCCCGCGCGCTCTTTCAATCTACTTGGCGCGCGCGGCGCCTCAGACCCGCATCGGCATTACAACATAGATCGCGCTGGTGTCGTTCCCTTCGCGCATCAAGGTTGGATCACCCGATGAATTGAACATGAACACAGCGTTCTCGCGATCCACTTGGCTGGCGATTTCAAGCAGGTATTTAGCGTTAAAGCCGATCTCGAGCTTTTCATCCGCATAGGCAACCGCCAACTCTTCCTCGGCGGCGCCTGCATCTGGGGCATTCACCGACAGAACCAAACGATCCTCATCAAGGGACAGTTTCACCGCGCGTGAGCGCTCGGAAGACACTGTGGCAACACGATCAACTGCACGCGCGAATTCAGAGGCATCCACCTCCAATTTGCGAGTGTTTCCCGATGGGATCACGCGCTGATAATCAGGGAAGGTTCCATCAATCACCTTCGAGGTCAGCGTGATCTCAGGTGTAGCGAACCGAATTTTTGTCTCAGATACGGAAACCGCAATCACCGCATCGTCATCTTCCAACAATTTGCGGATTTCACCCACGGTTTTGCGCGGCACGATCACGCCGGGCATGGCCTCGGCACCTGTGGGCAACTCGGTATCCACGCGCGCCAAGCGGTGACCATCTGTGGCAACCGCGCGCAGCATACGTCCCTCTTCACCTTCGGCAATATGGAAATAAACGCCGTTGAGATAATAGCGTGTTTCCTCAGTCGAAATCGCGAATTTGGATTTATCGAACAAGCGGCGCAGCGCCGGCGCTTTGGCAGAGAAATTTGCGCTATATTCGGACGAAGACATCACAGGAAAATCTTCCTTGGGCAATGTCGCCAAAGAGAAATTCGATCGGCCCGCCTGAACGATTAAGCGACCCGAGGCTGCATCATCACTGATTTGCACCAAGGCCCCGTCAGGCAGTTTGCGCGTAATTTCATGCAGTGTGACCGCCGAAACCGTGGTGGCACCCGCTTGTTCGACATGGGCATCCACCTTGTCGACCACCTCAATATCAAGGTCGGTGGCACGAAAGGAAACATGGCTACCATCCGCCTCGATCAACACATTCGCCAAAATAGGGATCGTGTTACGGCGTTCGACAACAGATTGGGCTTGGCTGACAGCTTTGAGCAGGGCCGCGCGCTCGATCGAAAATTTCATAGCCTCGTCTCCAACATATAGCGGGGCGCAGAGGTTACTATCTCTGCGCCGCAGCACAAGTATTTTATCAGCAATGTTTCGATTGGCACAGTCGGGGTCAATGACAATCTTTAGATTGGCATGGCTTAGTGCGGAAAATCACGCCTCCAAAAGACGGCGCAGCAATTCTGCATCTTCCACGAATTGGCTATCCGTGCTCATCAATTCTTCGATTTTGCGGACGCCATGCAAAATGGTCGTATGATCACGGCCCCCAAATTTGCGCCCGATTTCTGGCAAGGATCGCGTTGTGTATTTCTTGCACAAATACATCGCCATTTGCCGAGGACGCACAATATTGCGCGCGCGATTGGGGCTCATCAAATCTGCTGGACGCACTTTGTAATAGTCGCAGGTTTTTTTGATTATTTCATCCATCGTCACCTTGCGGCTGGTCGCGCGCAAAATGTCAGAAAGGCATTCTTGGGTCAGATCGAGCGTGATCTCAGCACCAACCAGGTCAGCAAAGGCGCAAAGACGCGTCAAGGCTCCTTCAAGCACCCGCACATTCGATGAGACACGATGCGCAATGAATTCCAAAACCCCGTCTGCGATTTTCAAATCACGATAGCGTTGGCGCTGTGTCTCGAGTTTGGATTGCAGGATACCAAGGCGCAATTCATAGTCGGTTGGATGTAAATCCACCACCAAGCCGCATTGCAAACGCGAGGCGATCCGACTGTCGAGATCCTCCATATCAACGGGCGCACGATCCCCCGAAATGATAATCTGTTTACCAAGTTCCACCAAAGCGTTGAACGTGTGAAAGAACTCTTCTTGTGTAGAATTCTTGCCTGCGATGAATTGCACATCATCAACCATTAAAACATCAACCGAACGGAACATCTGCTTAAAGCCGATCGTATCTTTTTCCCGCAACGCACGCACAAAGCGATACATGAACTGTTCAGCAGATAAGTAATGAATGCGCTGATTGGGATTGTTTTTGGTCAACTCCCAAGCAATCGCGTGCATCAAGTGGGTCTTGCCAAGGCCAACACCGCCGTAAAGAAACAGCGGGTTAAACGCCACGGGGCCACCTTCGGCAACACGGCGCGCGGCGGCATGGGCCAACTCATTCGGTTTGCCCACGATAAAATTCTCGAACGTGTAAGCAGGGTTCAAATTAGACAAAGGAATGTCCGCATCGGCGCTGATCGCGGCCGAGAGGTCAGGCGCAGACTGCACTGGTGCCCCATCTGCAGGCGTTTGCGGTGCATTAGGTGTTTGGGGCGTGCTCTGCACCAAGAATTCCAAGCGGTCTACTGCAAGCCCTGCGCCATGCAGGTGGCGCAAAATTACATCCCCAAATTTTTGCGAAACCCAAGTGCCAAAGAAATTCGTGGGGACACGGAAACGCGCGATGCGGGCATCGATGCGGTCAAACTCAATCGGCTCAATCCAAGATTTGAAGTTATTTTTTCCAATCGCCGATTGCAGTTCATTACACACATCCGCCCACTTGTCGTTCGTCATCATGCACCTACGCTTATTTTTAATTTTGCCGCATGAGAACCACCGTTCTGGCAGTTCCCACGCGGATCATCCCCGCTTAACGTTTTCAGAAAATCTGCCTGACCCATTGCAAGTCCAACGGCATAATTATGCCCGCTTGCAACGTCCAAACCGCGAGAGCGAACCGTCTTGAACAATTTTTACAAAAAAGGTGCCCACTCGCAGTTTGCGAGATCCTTTTTTGCCGTTCTTAAAATACGGTCACTCTCTCGAGGGAACACAAACACCTTCGGTGCAGACGCTTGGCATCTAAGCCATAGGTCACAGCGATAACCATGCGTAGAAACGCAAAGGCATCACTCAAACTATAGGCAGATTAATCCACCCTGCGCCGCGCACAAAAATTTGCGCGCGTTGGTTTTTACACCTGTCAGCTGTCCCCCCAGACAATCTGAATCACCTTGCGAAGCTAGCGGGAGTCGCGCCCCCCTCGCAATAGAACTTCACGCTTGACACAATTCTTTTTCAAACCCGAATCTGATGCATCCGCAGAACGGCCTTGATCAGCAAAGATTTTCCCAAAAAAAACGCCCGCAGAAGCGGGCGAATTTGTCATAATAATTAGGTCAAAGCCCAATATTACTTGGCCGAAAGCGCCTTCACACGGGCCGATAGGCGCGACATTTTCCGCGCAACCGTGTTTTTATGCAGGACACCTTTTGTCACACCGCGCATCAGCTCAGGCTGTGCATCGCGCAACGCGGCTGCAGCAACAGATGCATCGCCTGTTGCAATCGCTTCTTCAACTTTGCGCAGGTAGGTGCGGATACGCGAACGGCGCGCTTTATTTACTTCATAGCGGCGCTCATTCTGGCGGGCGCGTTTTTTGGACTGAGGCGTATTTGCCATCGGTTGATCCCTTCTCTCAGGCTCGTATCAATTAAAATGCAACGCGCGCCTGTCCAGCACCAACCACGGGTTTATAACCGGGTCCTCTGGCCAAAGCGGGCCTCACACGCATGTCTGAAGCGCGCATTACGGGAATTCTGACAGAATGTGAAGCCCTGAATCACTTGTCGCGAAACTGGGCTTCGCGCTTTTCAAGAAAGGCTGCCATGCCTTCCTTTTGATCTTCAGTGGCAAATAGCGCATGAAACAGGCGGCGTTCAAACAAAACGCCTTCACGAAGCGTGGTTTCATAGCTGCGATTGACCGATTCTTTGACAGCCATCACAGTGACCATGGATTTCTCAGCAATCTTGGCCGCCGCACCCATGACCTCTTCCATCAATTTTTTGGCAGGGACAACACGGCTGACAAGACCTGCCCGCTCTGCTTCTTCAGCGGTCATAAAGCGGCCTGTCAGATGCATATCCATCGCTTTCGACTTACCCACAAAACGGGTGAGGCGCTGCGTGCCGCCGATCCCCGCGACAATGCCCAAATTGATCTCAGGCTGTCCGAATTTTGCAGTATCCGCTGCAATGATGAAGTCGCACATCATCGCCAATTCGCATCCCCCGCCCAAGGCATAACCCGCAACGGCGGCAATAATGGGCTTACGACAGCGCAGTAATTCTTCGGTCTCAGTTGTGAATAAATCGCCTGCGAATACATCGACAAAGCTTTTCTCGGACATTTCTTTGACATCTGCCCCAGCGGCAAAGGCCTTATCCGAGCCAGTAATAACGATTACGCGAACCTTATCATTAGAATTGGCGGATTTAATGACCTTGGACAATTCGCCGAGCAACTGAATGTTCAGCGCGTTCAACGCATCGGGTCTGTTCAGCTTGATTAGGCAGACATGGTTTTCAATGTCCACAATCAGGGTTTCATAGGCCATCGCCAGTCAATCCTCGCAGGTTCGCATGTGCGGCAGGGTTAACAGGATAAGCCAAAAGTTGAAACTACCTTTGGCAGGCAGGGCAGTAGAAACTTGACCGTCCCGATTGCACAATACGGCGGATCACGCCCGCGCATCCCGACTTGAGGCAAGGCTGGCCTTCGCGGTCATAGGCTTGGAATCCATGCTGGAAATATCCTAATTCCCCATCTGCTTGGCGATAGTCACGCAAGGATGACCCGCCCGCTTCAAGTGCCTCGAATAAAACCTCGCGAATGATTGGGACAAGGGACGCAACACGCGCAGGTGCAATTCGACCTGCTTGACGGGTTGGGGATATCCCCGCGCGAAACAGGGATTCGCAAACATAGATATTTCCCAAGCCCGCCACGATCCGCTGGTCGAGCAATGCCGCCTTGATCGGTGTTTTGCGCCCAGACAGCGCATCGACCAAATAGCGTTCATCAAACTGGTTGCCCAAAGGTTCTGGGCCAATCTCGCGGATCAGCCAGTGATCCGCCTCACCCGCAGTCGCAAACAAATCCATCGCACCAAATCGGCGTGGATCGTTAAAGGTGACACGCGCGCCTTGTGCCAGTTCGAAAACAACGTGATCATGTTTTTGAGGGGCAGGATGGCCATGCACGAACTGCGCAAGTGTCTCGCGCGCGCCTTCAGGCAGCGAAATTAACATCCGCCCCGACATGCCCAAATGGATCAAAACAGTCGTGCCGCGATCTAAATCCATCAAGATGTATTTCGACCGCCGCCGCAGACGCAAGATACGCGCTCCAGAAACATCCCGCGCCATATTGGCAGGGAATGGCCAACGCAAACCCTCACGATTGAGGCGCAATTCTGTGATCACCTGCCCCTCCATCACGGGGATAAGACCACGGCGCACTGTTTCCACTTCGGGAAGTTCTGGCAAATTCTTCACTCCTTGTTCCAAGCGTCGCATTGTCAGGCGGCCCTCGCTGCCTATAAGAGAGGGGAGTTGAGAAGGAGGGCAAGGCCCGATGACATCGAAAGATGAAAGCCAAGACAGCCGCACCACCCATTTCGGGTTCCAAACCGTGGGCGAGGATGAAAAGGCAGGCATGGTGCATGGCGTGTTTTCCAATGTGGCAAGCCGCTATGATGTGATGAATGATGTCATGTCCGGAGGCATCCACCGCGTTTGGAAAGATGCGATGATGGATTGGCTTGCTCCGCGCGCGGGTCAGGACTTGCTCGATGTTGCGGGCGGGACAGGCGATATCGCTTTCCGCTTTCTCAAGCGCGCACCTTCTGCGACGGCAACAGTGCTTGATATGACGCAATCCATGCTGATCGAGGGGCAAAAGCGCGCTGAAGCCGCGCATATGGTCGACAGTCTGAATTGGATTGTGGGCGATGCCATGGCGCTGCCCTTTGAAAACAATCGTTTTGACGTCTACACTATCAGCTTCGGCATCCGTAACGTGACCCGAGTGCAGGATGCGCTGAATGAGGCGTTTCGCGTCCTCAAACCTGGTGGACGCCTGATGGTTTTGGAATTCAGCCAATTGCCGAATACGGGCCTGCAAAAGCTTTATGACCTCTATTCATTCAATATGATTCCGCGCATGGGTCAGATGATCGCCAATGATCGCGACAGCTATCAATATTTGGTCGAGTCGATCCGTAAATTCCCAGACCAAGAGACCTTTGCAGGGATGATCCGCGCCGCTGGGTTTGAGCAAGTATCCTATCGCAATCTCAGCTTTGGCATCGCCGCGCTGCATTCCGGTTGGAAAATTTAACCGATGCGCGGGCCACATAATATTTGGCGTGTTATCCGCACAGGCGCCACATTCGAGCGCACAGGTGCAATGCGTGTCGCGCTTGAGGCACTGAAGGCACCGCGATCCTTGCGCATTGCGGCGCGGGTTTTGGGCCTGCCGTTTGCATGGCTAGGGCATCGCGGCGACCCCGCCCTACCACCTGTCACACGCGCGCTGACCGCCCTTGGCCCTGCCTATATCAAATTTGGGCAAATTCTATCCACCCGCCCTGATGTGGTCGGGTCAGAATTGGCTCAACAATTGCGGGTGCTGCAAGACAAGCTGCCGCCCTTTTCAACAGAGCGCGCCAAAAAGGTCATTTCTGAGGAATTGGAAATTCCTGTTGAGCAATTATTCAGCGCCTTTTCCGAGCCTGTCGCAGCCGCCTCGATCGCACAAGTGCATCAGGCGACCTTAGCGGAGACAGGACAAGAGGTTGCTGTCAAGGTGTTACGCCCCCAAATCGGGCGCGCCTTTCGTAAGGATATCAATGCCTTTTATCTCATCGCATGGCTGGTCGAAACCCTTGCGCCCGCCACGCGTCGGTTGCGTCCACGCGAAGTGGTCGAGCATTTTGAAGGTATTGTTCTGCAGGAGCTTGATCTGAGGATCGAAGCCGCAGCAGCAGGGGAATTCGCGGCCAACACGGCAAATGACGAAGGCTTTGATGTGCCCCAAATTCAATGGGGCCTGTCATCGCGGCAGGTGATGACGATGAGTTGGGTCAAAGGTGTGCCGCTTGGCGATGTCACAGCTATTGACGCAGCAGGCTTTGATCGCCGCTCCTTAGCCGCGCGCGTGCTGCAGATGTTCCTACGCCATGCGCTGCGGGATGGCTATTTCCATGCCGATATGCACCAAGGAAATCTAAAAGTTTCACCTGTGGGTGACATCGTGGCCTTGGATTTCGGGATCATGGGGCGGCTGGATGAATACACGCGCCGCGTCTACGCCGAAATTTTGATGGGCTTTATTCGCAAAGATTACCGCCGCGTGGCAGAAGTGCACTTTGAAGCGGGATATGTGCCCGCAGATCGCGATGTTGATCAATTCGCGCAAGCCCTCAGATCGGTTGGTGAGCCAATTTTTGGCATGGATGCAAGCCGAATTTCCATGGCGCGACTTCTGTCATATCTATTTGATGTGACAGAAAAATTTGGTATGGAAACGCGCACTGAACTGATCTTGTTGCAACGCACGATGGTTGTTGTTGAGGGGGTTGCGCGCTCACTTGATCCACATATCAATATTTGGGATGTGGCAAGGCCCGTGGTCGAAGATTACATCGCTCGCAACATCGGGCCTAAAGCTGTGATCGCCGACCTTCTGAAAACGGCAAAGGTTCTTGCGCGGTTCGGCCCGCGTTTGCCAGATTTGGCCGAGGCGGCGCTGCTTGCGCAGGTCAACACCAAACCAACAAAGCCACCCTCGCGATGGAAGGAACGCATGGCCTATGGCGCGCTCGGATTTGGTTTGGCGGGGGGGATTTTGGCAATCGCTGAATTCTTATAGACGGTCTTGTAGAATGCACAGCGCCTCAACCTGATCGGCGGCCATTTTTCAGATCATCTGCCATCGTTGGCATCCGCACTCCCAAATACAAGGCCTCACGAGGCTAAAGCCTAGTGAAAGAAACTTTAGCATCGATTAAACGGCTTTTGCACTTCCTCCAAAGCCGTGGTTAACTGCACGAGTTAACAATCTGCTCAAATAGGATGGCATAACGATGGCGCGGATGATTTACATTCTCAATGGCCCAAACCTTAATCTCTTGGGCAAGCGAGAGCCGCATATTTATGGACATGAAACCCTTGAAGATGTTGAACGGCGGTGTAAGGCACTACTTCCCGAAGGGTTTGATCTCTCTTTGCGCCAATCAAATCACGAAGGCCAACTAATTGACTGGATCCATGAGGCGCGCGAAGCGGCCTGTGGTATTGTCTTAAATCCGGGCGCCTATACCCACACCTCAATCGCAATTTATGATGCGCTTTGTGCATATGAAGGGCCAGTGATTGAGGTGCATATATCGAATGTTCACAAACGCGAAGCGTTTCGCCATCATTCTTATGTCTCGGGGCGTGCCGAAGGCGTTATCGCAGGGCTTGGCCTTGACGGGTATGAAGCCGCCATGCGGCGCATCGTGACCCTAAACGGCGCGTAATTACCCCATGCGACATCCATGCCATAGTTTTCGGATATAGGTTTCCACAGTCCCGCCAAGCACATCGTGTTGGCGGGGCAAATCTGCTTGCGCACCCCCGTTGGTGCGGTCTCAATCAACTCAAGCTGGCCATTTTCATGCTCGGCATGCGACTGATACGGCTTATAGTCGCCCCGCTGATCCGCCTTGGAATTTTGTCTGGGATGCGCGCCTTTGTGACAGATGCATGTCAGGTTACGCAAAAAGCCAAAAATTTCTGAGATCTGCCATATCTTCACAACAGCGCAAGCTTCGGTCTTTATGAGGCAACCAAATTTTGCGAGATGGATCATGACGACAGCTTATCGCCCAGCCCATGAATTGATTGATGAAATCGCCACAGGTAATCTTTCCCCAAGTGCGCTGATGGAAGACAGCTTGGCGCGCATCGCAGCGATTAATCCCAAGATCAATGCCATCGTGGCGCTCCGTGATGAAGCCGCCTTGATGGACGAAGCCCACGCCATGGACGCAGCCCCTGTAAAAGGGCCACTGCATGGCCTGCCTTTTGCTGTGAAAGATTTGGTTGCCACCAAAGGAATCACAAGCAGCTGGGGATCGCCCATTTTCAAAGATTTCGTGCCAAGCAAAGACCATCTTCTTGCCGCGCGCCTACGGGCAGCAGGGGCGATTTTAATCGGCAAAACAAATGTGCCTGAGTTCGGTTTAGGGTCCCACAGCTTTAATCCGATCTATGGTACAACCAAAAACCCATATGATTTGAAAAAATCAGCAGGCGGATCATCAGGCGGTGCCGGTGCGGCTTTGGCCGCGGGTTTGGTCAGTCTTGCTGATGGATCAGACATGATGGGAAGCCTACGCAATCCTGCCGCATGGAACAATCTATACAGCCTCAGGCCCACGCATGGGCTTGTACCCGCCGAACCCCAAGGTGAAATGGTTATGCATCCCTTGTCCACCGATGGACCAATGGCACGCAACCCTCAAGATTTGGCGCTTTTGTTGAATGTTCTCTCGGGGCCTGATCCGCGCGTGCCATATCACTGGCCCAAAATCGATTTTCAAAACCTGCCAAATTTCGCTGGGGCCAAGATTGCATGGCTTAGCGATTGGGGTGGGGCCTTGGCTATGGAGCCAAGCCTGATGACCCATCTCGAAGGGGCCTTGCCAATTTTGACGGAAGCAGGTGCAACAGTTGCGCCAGAAAAACCGCTTTTCCCTTTCGAGAAGATTTGGGCTTCTTGGTGCGGACTTCGGCATTTTGCTATCTTGGGAAAATTGGGCAGCTATGCATCAAACCCTATCCAACGCGACCTGCTAAAACCCGAAGCGATTTGGGAGATAGAGGGCGGCAAATCCCTAACCCCTGCTGATATCCTAGTCGCAAGCGCAGATCGCTCAGACTGGCTGCGGGCCGTTGCGCGAGCCTTTGAAGGCTTTGATTTCTTTGCCCTACCCGCAACACAGACATGGCCCTTTGCGGCGGAGATGCGCTATCCCGATGCTATCAATGGCAGCGCAATGGACACCTATCACCACTGGATGGCGGTCGTCACTCCCGCAAGCCTTGGCGGCTTGCCCGCCCTAACCTTGCCAGCTGGGTTTGGTGAAACAGGCCTTCCCGCAGGCATTCAAATCATCGGGCCAAAAGGATCAGATGCGCGGCTTCTGGCATTCGCCAATGCCTATCACAAAGTCAATCCGTGGAAAGACAAACACCCCGCACTGTGAGCACTGCCGTAGACTTTTTAGAAAGTATGAAGAGATTGATAGACTACTCTACTTAGGCGCCGCGCTGTTGTGAAGATATGGCATATCTCAGAAATTTTTGGCTTTTTACACAAGTTGACACGCACCTGTCACAAAGACGCGCCATCTGAGACGAAATTTGGTAGCGGATCAGCGGGGCGACTATGGGCGGCACTTCAACAGCGCCAATGCCAAAACGAGTTTTGATCATTTCGGACGCATGGGGCGGCCAGATCAATGGCGTGGTGCGCACTTACCAAAATATCATAGCGGGGCTTGAAGCGCGCAATGTGGATGTTCGGGTCATTGGCCCAGAAGATTTTCGGCGGATGCAGAGATGTCATCAGTGAACGTGAATACGGCTCGGATAGAGTTACACAAACGGGAGCAATGCGCACGCGGGCGGGAGCAAACACGCAGCCACGCGCGCGCGGGACGCGCAACAAAAAAGGTGGATAAAAGGGCGGATGATCGCCACAAATTAACCGCCAATATACTGATATTGCATGACAATTTGCCAAAGGGTGGTGCCGCTGAAGGGACTCGAACCCCCGACCCCATCATTACGAATGACGTGCTCTACCAGCTGAGCTACAGCGGCCACGGGCGCGCTCTTAGCAAGGTTGTACGCGCTTGTGTAGACCTAATGTGATCCGTGTTTAATTTACGCCACGGGCTGCCTGCACCGCGTCTGCGCCCTTACTGGCGTCCTCCTCATCATCAATTCGGAATTCAGGGCCCAAAGTTAACGTATCCTCGCCCGATACGGGCTCGACCACAGGCTCTGATGGGGCTGACTGCTGCGGGGTTGCAACTGTTTCAGGCGTTTCCACCGCAGCAGGGCTTGGGCCATCCAGGGCGCCCACGATCAAAGGCAGCATTTGTTCAGGCCCTTGCAGCGCGGCCTCACTTTGCGGTGGCACCGCCCAATGCAATGTGTCGAACCCATCACAATGGGTGCAGGTTGGGCGCCATTCGGCGTGAACATGGCCACAGGCCTCGCACAACCATTGCGGCCCACGCGATGCTGTAACTGCTTTTGCAAGCCAAGCCCGCACCAGACGATCTTCACCGCCTTCGCCGCGCTCAATTGCGGCCATAACAGTCAGGCTGCGCGCATCTGGCTCATCCTGTGCCAAACTGCCAAGGGCCTTGCGGGCCTCGCCAAATTCCTTCGCGGCGATTTGCAATTCCGCCTCCAAAAGGCGTGCCTCGCGGTGGCCTTGATGCTGCTTTAACAAAGGACGGAAGCGTTTGATCCGCGCCTCTGGCGTTTCTTCGGGAACGATTTCGGCAAAAGCTGCGGCTAGATCAGGGTGCGGCGCAAGACCCCATGCTTTTTGGATCACCGATGCGGCCTGCTTTGCCTTACCCTCGGCAATCGACATGCGCGCCGCCATCACTGCGGCGGGCACAAGGCTGGGAGATTGGCGATTGGCGGATTTTGCCAGCTCTGTCGCACGGGCAATTTGGCCATCTGCCAAAGCCTCACGCGCATCGGCAAGGGCCAAGACAGCATCACGGCGCTTATGCACATCGCGCGGCAAAGTGCCTGACCGCAGTTTTGCATTCAATGTGGCCCGCGCCCCTGCCCAATCTTCATATTGCGCCTGAAGACGCAGCAAGGTGTCCTGCATATCCGCATTTTTGGGTCGCAGGGCGAGGGCCTTTTCGGCGAGTTTCAAAGCGGTGTCGGTGTCACCTGCGGCCAATTTCTGCTGCAACAAGCCCCGAACACCAACAAAACGGGTGCGCTCATCTTGAACCAAGGCTTTGAATGCTTCGGTCGCGCGGGCCTTGTCGCCCGCCATTTCCGCCCCTTGGGCAATCAATAAATTCGTCACCTCTGGCCGCGCCAGCAGCTTGGCTGCGCGCTCTGCTTTACGGATGGCCAAATGCCCTTCACCCGCGGCAAGGGCGAGGATCGAGTCCGACAATGCCTCAAACCCGCGTTTTTCGCTGCGGCGATTGAAATAACGGGTCAATGCAGTTTCATCGCCATTGAGGAAACGGATACCCGCCACGACCAGCCCTGTGAGGCGCATCAAAACCCACACCAGAACCAAAGCGGCCAGCGCCAACAACACCGACACAAAAGGCGTCAGAACAAATTCGCGCCCTGCCACCGTGATTAGCGCCACATCACCGATCTCGAGCAAATAGGTGGCCCCAATCGCCAAAACGGCGGTGGCGGCTACGAAAACCAGCGCCTTGAGCATGGACCACAACATCACATCGCCCCCCTTAACCCGCTTGACCGATTGCGGCGCGATAGGTTTCGAAGGCCTCAGTCACAGAGAGACGCACCTCAACCTGAGCGACCCAATCCGAAAACACGGCTTGGGCAGGGGCAGGCAGAGCCGAAAGTTCGGCCAAAGCCAAAGACAAATCGCCTTGATCAACGGCCACTTGGGCACGGGACAAGATTGCATCTGGGTCATCCCCGTCACGCGGGCTGAGCGACCGACCACCAATTTGGCCTTGCAGGAACGCCCCTACGCGCGCGCTTAGTGTATCGCCTGCCGTTTCGCGCAAGGCAATTGGCAGCGCATCACGCGCCAAGGGCGCAAATTCCGTGCGAAGCTGCGACAGGCGCACCAGTCCCGTCTCGGCCGCAGTGTGCAACAGGGCGGGGGCGGTGATGCCTGATCCTGCCTCCGCATCAGATAGCGCAGCTGCAAACGGCACACCGCTTTCCATCGCCAATGTCAGGCGCACAATCGCGCTGCTGGCCTGCAGGCGTGCCACCTCACTGGTGATCGTCTCACGCAACGCGGCGAGTTCGGTTTCAGCATCTTGTGAAACGGCCTCAAGCGCGCCCCGTTGGCTGTCTACTAGCGCCTGCAATGTGGCAATCTGCTGATCCAATGCGACACCATTTGCCCCCAAAAGTGAAACATCTACACCTTCTGGGCGGGCTTCAAGCGTGGCAATGCGCGATTGCAGATCGGAGAGCGCGTTGGCTTGCGCCGCAAGATCGGCGTCAAGCGCATCAATCTTGGTGGTGATTGGGGTCAAATCAACCTGCGGCACCGAGACTGCATCAAGATCCGCGCGAAGATCGGCCAAACCCGCCTCAAGCGGCGCAAGATCGACTGTGGCGGCCCCTTGGTCCGCGAGGCCTGCGCGCAGTTCATCCTGTGTTGCCTCAATGGCAGAGAGACGCGCAGCAATATCATTGGAGGGCTCCGCACTTGGCAAAAGACTGGCCGCAGCGAAGCCAAGCCCTGCAGCAAGACCACCCCCTAAAACCATCGGCCAAACCGAATTGCGCGGCTTTGGCGAAGTCGGGGCAGCAGGCGCTGTATCGGATTGGCTTGGCACAGCATCCGTTGCGGGCTTTGTTGCCGCTTTCGGCGCAGGTTTTGCAGTGGTTTTTGCCGTGGTCTTTACAGCCGCTTTGGGTGTCGCCTTCGCTGAGGTCGATTTACGCGCCTGTGAGGGTGTTCGTTTTGAACGCGACCCTGTCGAAGCCTGCGAAGATGTTGATTTTTTTTCCGCCATACAGACCTCTTACCCGTCAGAATCATGCTGTCCAGTTACATTGACAGCGTTTTTCAGCAGCTTAGAGCAGCCATCCCATGCGCTCAAGCCTTGCAGGCCACCCGATCGCGCCTTTAGCGAAGATATCTCGCTAGCGCGTCAATCATCGCGCCTGCATTAGGGGATTGCGCTACAGATACCCGCGCTTGAAACGCGGCAGGGATGGCATCAGCGGTTGCTGCACTGATCGCAACAAGCCTCAAATCCGCGCCCATGTTTTGTGGCAAGGCCGCAAAAAACAAGGCTGCAGAGCGGGGTGAAAACAGCGGGACAACAATCGACCTATCGCTTTGAAAAAGTGAGGTAAATTCAACATCAGGGGCCAGTGCAACCTGCTCGTATATCGCCAAGTGATCAGCTGTCTGGCCTGCGGCTTGCAAGGTCGCACACAGATCGCCCGCTTGGTGGTGCCCATGCAGATGGAGCACCCGCGCCGAGCGCGGGAGATCGGCCAAGATCAACGCTGAAAGATCGGTGACATCACCCTCCGCAGATCGCGCCACGAAACCCAAAGCCCGCGCCGCTTGCGCGGTTTTTTGCCCAACACAATAGGCTGTGACCCCCAATGCCGCGTCAGGTTCCTTTGACAATTCAGCAAAGGCAGAAACCCCGTTTTCCGAGGTGAACACGACCGCATCATAGCGCGAGATATCCACATCCACGGGGATCACAGACATCGTCATCAGGGGATGGATCGAAAGCGCGGGCCGCTGACCCAAAGCCGCCGTCATCTCATCAGCAAACCGCTGCGATTGCGCAGCAGAACGGGTCAGAAGGATCAAAGGGCAAGCATTGTCAGCCATAGCCTGCGATGATACCTGCCTTGCGAGGCGCTTACAATTGGCTTCCATCGCAGATATCTTTGGTCTGCAATGGGCGAAGGATCCACGGGGCATGACCGCAGGGCAAAGACTAAACATCTTGGGGCTGGAATCGAGCTGTGATGATACGGCCGCTGCGGTGCTGCGCCGCGAGGGTTCTGGGGATCTTATTCTTCTCTCTTCTGTTGTGGCAGGTCAAACGTCCCTGCACGCCGAATTTGGTGGCGTGGTTCCCGAACTGGCCGCGCGCGCCCATGCTGAAAAATTGGATCACATGGTCGAAGAGGCCTTGGCGCAGGCAGATATCCCCTTAGCCGACATAGACGCCATCGCGGTCACTGCGGGCCCTGGTCTCATTGGGGGCGTTTTGTCAGGCGTCATGGCCGCCAAAGGATTAGCTTATGGTCTGGGCAAGCCCTTGATTGGGGTTAATCATTTGTCAGGCCACGCCCTGACCCCACGCCTGACAGATGGGATGCGTTACCCCTATCTGATGCTCTTGGTGTCAGGGGGGCATTGCCAGTTTTTACATGTCAAAGGCCCTGACGATTTCACGCGCCTCGGGGGCACAATTGACGATGCCCCGGGCGAAGCCTTCGATAAGGTTGCACGGATCATGGGATTGCCTCAACCTGGCGGGCCATCAGTGGAAAAGGCAGCACAATCTGGGGATGCCCGCCGATTTTCACTTCCCCGTCCGCTCTTGGATCGCGAGGGCTGCGATATGTCATTCTCAGGCCTAAAAACGGCTGTGCTGCGCCAACGTGATCAATTGGTTGCCGCCCAAGATGGGCTTTTTGAACAAGACCGCGCGGATATTTGTGCCAGTTTCCAAGCTGCAATGCGTGATGTTTTGGCCGAGAAATCACGCCGCGCCTTGGCCTTGGCAGATGGGATCACGGGCTTCGCTGTGGCGGGTGGGGTGGCCGCAAATCAGACCCTGCGCAAGGCGCTTGAGGCTGTCTCGGATGAGGCCAATACGCCATTTGTCGCGCCACCATTGGCCCTATGCACAGACAATGCTGCTATGATCGCCATGGCGGGGCTAGAACGCTATCTCGAAGGGGCGCGGGATGATATGACGTTATCCGCCCGCCCACGCTGGCCCTTGGATCAAAGCGCCCATGCCATGCTTGGCTCAGGAAAAAAGGGGGCGAAGGCATGATTGATATCGCAGGCGCAGGCGCCTTTGGCACAAGCCTTGCCATAGCATTGGCCCGTGCGGGTCGGCCTGTGCGCCTTTGGGCCCGCGATGGTGCCGAAAACATGCGCCAATCCCGCGAAAATGCGAAACGTCTGCCCGATATCCGCTTGCCTGACCAAGTAGAAGTCACGGATGATTTAGACGCGCTGAGAAGCGATATTTTGCTACTGGCCATTCCCACGCAAAAGCTTGGGTCATTTTTAGATGGCTATAGGCCGCGCGCGGGTTATCTTGTCTCCTGCGCGAAGGGGATTGATTTGACCACGGGTCTTGGCCCTGCATCACTGCTGAGCGCGCGATTTCCAGACAAAGTTGCGGCACAGCTCACGGGTCCCAGTTTCGCGGTCGATATCGCGCGCGGCCTGCCAACTGCCCTGACCTTGGCGTGTCAGGATGCGACCGCCGTGACTACGCTACAAAAGGCGCTATCCACGCCCAATCTACGCCTTTACGGAAGCACCGATGTTATCGGGGCAGAGATGGGGGGCGCCCTCAAAAATGTAATCGCCATTGGGGCAGGTGCAGTCATGGGGCGGGGCTTGGGCGAGAGCGCGCGCGCCGCCCTTATGGCCCGCGGCTTTGCCGAAATGCGCAGGATCGCATGCGGGTTTGGCGCGATAGATGAAACGCTTTCAGGACTGTCGGGACTTGGCGACTTGATCCTGACCTGCACTTCGGAAAAATCGCGCAATATGCGCTTTGGCCTCTCCCTGACCCAAGGCACAGCTTGGTCGGAGGACAGCACAGTTGAGGGGGTTGCGACCGCGCGGGGCTTGGCCGCGCGGGCTGAAATTGACACACCCCTTGTCGATGCCGTGGCCAAGCTGAGCGCAGGTGAAGTAGAGTTTGACGAAATAACAGAGGCGCTTTTGGCGCGCCCTTTGACCATGGAGTAAAGAAAATGCGTTACGCGTTGATGTGCACAGACAAGGCCGAAGCCCTACAAACCCGCCTTGATAACCGCGAGGCCCATTTGGCCTATATCGCCGAGACAGGCGTGGTTGAAATGGCAGGCCCACTTTTGGATGAGGCAGGCAAGATGATCGGATCGCTCGTCATCATCGAGGTCGAAACCCGCGCAGACGCCGAAGCTTGGGCCACAAATGATCCTTACGCAAAAGCAGGGCTTTTTGCGAAAACCCGCATCGAAGCATGGAAAAAGGTCATCGGCTGATGGCGTATTGGCTGTTCAAATCCGAACCCGACACGTGGAGTTGGGCGCAGCAATCTGCCCGCGGGGATCAGGGAGAGGAATGGAACGGCGTGCGCAATTATCAGGCGCGTAACTTCATGCGGCAAATGGAAATCGGGGATCAGGGGTTTTTCTATCATTCCCAGACCGAAAAGGCCGTGGTGGGCCTTGTCGAAGTCATCGCCAAAAGCCACCCCGACAGCACCACGGACGACCCGCGTTGGGACTGCGTGGATATCAAAGCCCTCCGCCCCATGCCCCGCCCTGTGAGTTTGGAAATAGTTAAGGCCGAGCCTCGTCTTGCCGAAATGGCCTTGCTGCGCCAATCGCGCCTCTCGGTGCAACCCGTGACACCAGAGGCCTGGGATATCATCTGTAAAATGGGTGGGCTGGAATAAAGAAGGAGGGCCCCGATCAGATCGGAACCCTCCGCCACCCACGCACTCTTCTCGCTCCGCACGTGTTCGAATGAGGGCCCGCCATACTGATCAGGCAGGGTGTGGATAACATAACCCCCTGCGAGCAATCAAAGAAAAAGCAAGTCGAATTTTATCGATCACATAAGAAGGCCCCCAACACCGCCGTGGCAGTTGGAGGCCTGTTTGACTGATAAAGCGGTCAGGTTCAGCGATACACGCTTTCTTTACCGAAATGCTTGACCAGCATGTAATAGATCACAGCGCGGTATTTGTTCCGCTCTGAGCGACCATAGGTTTCGATGACGCTATTGATCGCATCCATCAACTGAGGGCCATCGGCCAGACCCAGTTTCTTGATCAGAAAATTATTCTTCACCGTTTCCAATTCGGACGGTTGGCTGCCTGCCACTGTTGAGGCGTCTGCATTATAAATGGACGGCCCTAGACCAATCGTCACCTTGGTCAGAAGATCCATATCCGCATCCATGCCGCATTTGTTTTTCAAATCGCCCGCATATTTGGCGATTAAATCATCACGTTTGCCCATCACAAACTCCCCCTAAAGACACATTGGCCCGAAGGGTAATCCCATCGGGCTAAGGGCAGACTGGCAAGTCACAGATAAAAAATAAACCTAAAAATAAAAGATCGGGCGTTTTTGCCCGATCTTTCAATCTTTTCAGTCATATCGCGCAGGGTCGCGCGTCAGTAGCGGTAATGCTCTGGCTTGAATGGGCCTTCAGGCTGAACACCGATATAATCCGCTTGGGATTTATCCAGCTTGGTCAGTTTCACGCCAATCCGATCCAAATGCAGACGGGCCACTTTCTCGTCCAAATGCTTGGGCAGAATGTAAACCTCGTTCTTATAATTTCCGCCATTCTTCCACAGTTCAATCTGCGCAAGCACCTGATTGGTGAAAGAAGCGGACATCACGAAAGAGGGGTGACCTGTGGCATTACCAAGGTTCAACAAGCGGCCTTCAGACAAAAGAATGATGCGGCTGCCCGAGGGCATTTCGATCATATCCACCTGCTCTTTGATATTCGTCCATTTGTGGTTTTTCAAAGCCGCAACTTGGATCTCATTGTCGAAATGGCCGATATTGCCCACGATGGCCATATCCTTCATTTCGCGCATATGTTCGATGCGGATGACGTCCTTATTGCCCGTGGTGGTGATGAAGATATCCGCGCTTGCGACCACATCTTCCAACAGTACCACTTCGAACCCGTCCATCGCGGCCTGAAGCGCGCAAATCGGGTCTACCTCGGTGACTTTGACGCGCGCGCCCGCGCCGCGCAAACTCGCGGCGGAACCTTTGCCCACATCGCCATAACCACAGACGACAGCAACCTTACCTGCCATCATCGTATCAGTCGCGCGGCGGATGCCGTCAACGAGCGATTCCTTACAGCCGTATTTATTGTCGAATTTCGACTTGGTGACGCTGTCATTGACGTTGATCGCAGGGAAGGGCAACTGACCCTCACGCACCAATTGATAAAGGCGGTTCACGCCTGTGGTGGTTTCCTCAGACACGCCCTTGATCTGGTCGCGCACTTTGGTGAACCAGCCCGGGCTTTGCGCCATGCGCTTTTTGATCTGCGCTTTGATCACTTCTTCTTCTTCGGATTGCGGCACAGGGATGATGTCCTCGCCCGCTTCAGCGCGCGCGCCCAAAAGAACGTAAAGGGTCGCATCACCGCCATCGTCCAAGATCATGTTGGGGCCATCAGCAAAGAGGAAGGATTTATCAAGATAATCCCAATGCTCTTCCAAGGTTTGGCCTTTGATGGCGAAAACAGGAATGCCGGCCTTGGCAATCGCGGCGGCCGCGTGATCTTGGGTCGAGAAGATATTGCAGCTTGCCCAACGCACATCGGCACCCAAAGCCGCCAATGTTTCAATCAGAACGGCAGTCTGAATGGTCATATGCAAAGAACCGACAATGCGCGCGCCTTTGAGGGGCTTTTCGGCGCCATATTCCGCACGCAATGCCATCAGGCCTGGCATTTCTGTTTCAGCAATGTCCAATTCTTTGCGGCCATAATCGGCAAGGGCGATATCTTTGACGATGTAATCGTTCACGAGTGCAGCCTCCTTGAGGGCAGATAATCATGTCTCTAATTTAGCGTGGCCATAGCAGCCTTGCGGCCCCACGGCAATGGCACTGCGTCCATTCGCGCGGGATGCGTTGCATCTGAAGCGAAGGGCTATATGGTTTCGCAAAACGTGAAGGACAAAAGAACCTATGCCGCGCTCAACACCCATCCGTGCTTGGCAACGAATGCTATCGGGTCGAAGGCTAGACCTGCTTGACCCCACACCCGTTGATATCGAGATCGAGGACATCGCCCATGGCCTCGCGTTCGTAGCGCGTTGGAACGGTCAAACGCACGGCGATTATCCTTATTCCGTGGCTGAGCATTCGCTGTTGGTTGAACAGATTTACGACCTGCAACATCCCAACGGCCCCTTGAAATGGAATCTGGCTGCGCTTTTGCACGATGCGCCCGAATATGTGATTGGCGATATGATCAGCCCCGTTAAATCCGCCGTGGGGCCTGGATATGCGGAGTTGGACGCGCGCTTAACCGCTGCAATTCATCTGCGGTTTGGCCTGCCTGCAGAATTGCCCAAAACGGTCAAAACACGGATCAAGCAAGCGGATCGCATCAGCGCGTGGATCGAGGCCGTGCAAATCGCGGGCTTTTCAGAAACCGAAGCAGATCAATTTTTTGGCAGGCCCGAAGCCAAGCTTCTGTCGCAAATCACCCTTGCGCTGCGCCCGCCCGCAGAGGTGCGCGCAGATTTCACCGCACGGCACAACGCGCTCATCGCGCGGATTTAAGACTTACTTCGGGCTGCGCTTCGCTAAAATCCGTTGCAACGTGCGGCGATGCATATTCAAGCGCCGTGCCGTCTCGGACACATTGCGATCACATAGCTCATAAACGCGTTGAATATGTTCCCAACGCACGCGGTCAGCACTCATCGGGTTTTCGGGCGGTGGGGGGAGATCATCATCACTGGCCAAAAGCGCGGCGGTGATGTCATTTGCATCCGCTGGTTTCGACAGATAATCAGTCGCGCCAATCTTTACAGCAGCGACCGCAGTTGCAATCGCGCCATAACCCGTCAAAACGACTATCCGCGCATCGGGCCGTTTCGCGCGGAGCGTTTCCACAACATCCAAGCCATTGCCATCTTCAAGCCGCAAATCGACAACCGCATAAGCGGGCGGGCGGGCCATCGCGATTGCTTTCCCCGCTGTCACAGTTTCAGCGGCTTCGACCTCAAACCCACGCTTTTCCATGGCGCGCTGCAATCGGCGCAGAAACGGCTCGTCATCATCCACCAAGAGAAGTGACTTATCAGGCCCGATATCCCGTAAACTGCGCTCTTGCGACATTGGCGTTCCTCCCATGGAGCCAGTCTGCCCAAGGCTCTGGCGGCCAAAATTGGTCTGTATAGCTTAATTAGGGAGAAAATCTGCGCGGGTCAAATGCACGATGTCCGTGACCCACGCAAAGTGATTTGCAAGCAAAGGTTTAGCTGCTTGCATCGAGGAAACACTGCACCGCATCTGCCATCTCTGCAGGGGCGGTATCGCGGCGGAAGAATTCGACAAACCCTGCATCAGGCAACACCAAATAGGTAAAAGTCGAATGATCCACTAAATAATATGGATCGCTCCCATCATCATGGCTGTTGTAATAGGTGCGATAAGCACGGCTTGCAGCGGCAACTTGTACGTCACTCCCCGTCAGGCCGATCATATCAGGGTGGATGTTTTCGGTAAATTCGCGCAGCCTTTCGGGCGTGTCGCGCTTGGGATCAATTGAAATGAAAACCGGCAAGACGGCTTCACCGCGTGCGGCGAGAATATCCACCACTTCTGCATTGCGCACCGTGTCCAGCGGGCAAACATCAGGACAAAACGTGTAGCCAAAATAAAGCAAGGTTGGCTCAGTGATCAGCGCCTCATCTGTGATCAACGCGCCGTCCTCGGTGATCAATTCAAACGGGCCGCCGATGGTATCAGACCCGCCCGCGATAACGGTTGAGCGGCATTGCGCATAGGTATCCTCGTTTTGAACAAGCCCCGTGCCGCCTAGCGCGCTTGGTTGTTGAAACAATGTCAAAGGCGAGCGCCCTTGCAAGATCAATGCCGTTGTCCCGCCCAAAACCAGAACGAGAATTGCAAAGGCACCAATTGCAAAATACCGTGTCATGAAGCAGCCTTTCACCGCGTTAGTCCCATGTGGGGCAATCTATGGCGAGACCCGCAGAAATTCATCCCCACCTGACTGTGACAGAAAGCCCCAATGACCAAAGACCCCGCCCAAAGATTATTTGCCGATGATGCGCGCAGCGATTGGGTGCGATTAGAGACGCTGTTGCTGTTGCGCTGGTTGGCGATCATTGGCCAGACGATCACTGTCGCCATTGCCGCCTATTTCATTGGCCTTCGGGTGGAATTGGGCCTGTGCTTTTTGGCCATTGGCGCGAGTGTCATCTCCAATCTTGTCGCGATGGCTATTTTCCCACGCAGCCAGAGATTGTCTGATCGCGATGCAATGCTTACCCTTCTTTTTGACCTTACACAGCTGGGGTTTTTGCTGTTTCTGACAGGGGGGTTAAACAATCCTTTCGCCTTGTTGATCTTGGCGCCTGTAACCATTTCGGCCACCGCACTGACGCTAGGTTCAACTGTCATGCTTGGCGGGATTGCCATTGGTTTGATTACAGTTTTGGCCTTTTACCATGTGCCACTGCGCAGTTTGGACGGATCAGTTCTACAAATCCCCCCGCTTTTCTTGCTTGGGTTTTGGATTGCGATTGTCATCGGCATCGTCTTTCTATCCTCCTACGCGCGGCGCGTGACCAAAGAAACGCATTCGATGAATCAGGCTCTCTTGGCCACGCAAATGGCCCTTGCGCGGGAACAAAAGCTCACCGATCTTGGGGGCGTGGTCGCTGCAGCGGCCCATGAACTGGGCACACCCTTAGCCACGATAAAACTTGTCTCTAGCGAATTGGCCGATGAACTGGCCGAGGCGTTATCAAGCCGGCCCGATCTGTTCGAGGATGCAAAATTGATCCGTGATCAAGCGGATCGGTGCCGTGATATCCTTCATTCCATGGGCCGTGCGGGCAAGGATGATTTGCAAATGCGGTCCGCCCCCTTTGGCGAAGTGCTCCGCGAAGCGGCGGAACCCCATGCTGATCGGGGTATTGACCTGCTCTATGATCTGGCACCCGCCCTGCCCGATCTCGGCGATGAGGACAGTGCCCCGCCTGTGATCTATCGCAAGCCTGAAATCATCCACGGCCTTCGCAATCTTGTCCAAAACGCCGTAGACTTTGCCAATGCGACAGTCTGGATTGAGGCAACATGGGATTTGGCCGAAATCCGTCTTTGCGTCATTGACGATGGCGCGGGTTTTCCCCCTGAGGTGTTAAGCAGGCTAGGCGATCCATTTTTACGCCGCCGCACCAGACAATCCAACAGCCCGCAACGTGTCGGGTATGAAGGCATGGGACTTGGCCTATTTATCGCCAAAACCCTATTAGAGCGTTCGGGCGCGCGGGTTAGCTTTCGCAATTCCAGCGATCCATTCCTGACAGCAGCGGAAAAAGGCGCCAAGCGCGGCGCGGTGGTTGAGGTTGTTTGGCCAAAGTCGCGGATTTGTTTGTCTGAAGAGGAACGAAATACGCCCCTAGGACAAAACAAACCTTTTTCTCCGTGAAAAACCCTCAAAATTTACGATAATTAACAGAATATTAAGATTTAATCCCCAGTGTTATTCCCAAGGGGTGTTTATGCCCTTCACGCAGCGCGCGTTCATTCTGAACAGTGAGCGCGCCAATATTAATTGGACGATGCACATCTCTGGGGGGTAAGGGTATGGCCGCAATCGGCGCAAACCCGCTATTCATTGTCGGTGGTGTCAGCTTCTTGGCGGCTTTGGTGGCCAGCCTGATGGTTCAGTTTGTCATTTTGCAACAAGGCCGCAAACTGGGGGGGCGGATGGATCGCATCCCGCAAGATACGATGCGGAAATATGTGTTTCGCGAAAATTACCTGATTTCAGATGTCGAAGCCACTGATTGGTATTTGGCCGATCCCGAGGATCGCGCAGGCGCTTGGCGCAATCTTGCCCTAGGCTTAGAGCATCTGCACCCAGATATCCGCCGCAAGATGGATCGATTGTCACGCCATGGCGAGGGGTTCCTGCTGATCGGTCGATTGGGGCAAGATGAAATCTCGCTCAGTGGCGGGTTTGAAGATGGGCAGATCACCATAACTGTCTCGCCGCTCACCCATAGCGGTCAGCGCAGCATTGTTGACCATGACAGCCTTGAACGCCTGCAAGAAGAAACAAAAACATTGCGCCACGCCATGGAAGCAAACCCCTACCCGATTTGGCGCCATGACGCGGACGGGGAAATTATTTGGGCCAATGCCGCCTATTTTGACCTTGTCGAGCGTTTGCGCGGTGAAACGGGGGTGGTGTTATGGCCAATCCCCGATGTGTTCTGCGACAGTCTGGCCGAGGCCGGCGCACAAGAGGACAAAGCCCGCGTTGGGTTGATGCCAGACCATCCTCTCAGCGGGGGCACAGGGCCTGATGGCAAATTGTGGTATGAGGTGCGCCAACATCGCACCGCGCCCGTAGGTGAAACCGCAGAATTGGAACCGCCGACAGACGGGTCACTCTATATCGCCACGCCGTGCAATCGTCTTGTCGCCGCAGAACGCTCTTTACGCAACTTCGTTCAGACCCTGTCGAAAACCTTTGCCCATCTGCCTGTTGGTTTGGCCATATTCGACCAAAAGCGCGAATTAATCTTGTTCAACGCTGCCTTGGTCGAGCTTTCCACGCTTGACCCCCGTTGGCTTAGCGGGCGACCCAGCCTCTTTGAATTTCTTGATCAATTGCGTGACAACCGCCGTATGCCAGAACCACGGGATTACCGCGCGTGGCGCTCAAGCCTGATCGCGTTGGAAAAAGGCGCAGAAAACGGCAATTACGAAGAAATCTGGAACCTACCTGATGGTCAAAGCTTTCGCGTCTTGGGCCGTCCCCACCCTGATGGGGCGGTTGCGCTGATCTTTGAGAATATAAGCTCGGAAATGTCGCTTACACGAAAATTTCGCACAGATATGGAGATCTACCAATCCGCCTGGGATCATGACGAACAGGCAATTGCGATTTTCAATGGCAATGGTGAGCTTGAGGTTTCCAACGCCGCCTATGCGATGCTGTGGGAAGATGACCCGCGTGAGCGGTTGACGCGCGATGATTTTGCGCAAGCCCTCCAAATCTGGGAGGGGCGCTGTCTGCCGCATCTTGTCTGGGAGGAGTTGCACCAAACCATGACACAGGCGCAAGGCGAAGTGCGCTCTAGCATGAGTGATGTGGTCTGGATGTCGGATGGCAGACGGCTCAATATCTATCTCACGCCCCTGAAATCAGGGCGCACGATGATAAAATTCCGCGCGAGTCTGCAAAAATCAGGGCAACGCCCCCCACCCCCACAGGCGGTTGAGCCCAGTGCCGAGACACGGGCAACGTCACCAATCACAATGCTGATGAATTACGCCACATCACAAAACGGGCAAATATCGAAGGCCGATCCCTTCTCTATGGCTTGCGCCCCGTCTGATCCCTTGTAAACTTGGCGCAATGTCTGATGGATCCGCTGCACCCCTCTCTGATTTGCCGCCTTGCCATGCGCATCTGCGCTTGGCTTCGCCCGAAGCCATGTCAGAATTTGCAGAGGCCCTCGCACCGCTTTTGGAGCCAGGTGATATTCTGGCGCTTTCTGGTGATCTTGGCGCAGGTAAAACCCATTTCGCGCGTGGGGTGATCCGAACCCGACTCGCGCAAATCGGACGCGTGGAGGACATCCCCTCCCCAAGTTTTACGCTGGTGCAAATCTACGAGGCCCGCCCCTGTGAGGTTTGGCATGTTGATCTGTATCGCCTTGGTGATCCGCGTGATGTGGATGAGTTGGGCCTTATAGATGCGTTTGAAACGGAAATATGCCTGATCGAATGGCCCGAACGGATGATGGCCGATCTGCCAACGCGCACAATCTGGCTTTCGTTCCTCTATGACCAAAGCGCGCCTGATCAGCGGCATATCAGGCTCTGTGCGTCCCAAGATCATCCCAAACTTCCGCAACTTTGCGCCTTGGCCGAGAGGTATCCATGACCACGCTCTCACCAGAGGCACGCGCTTTTCTCGACCGCATGGGATGGGGCATGGCCAAGCCAAGCCCTGTTGCAGGCGATGCTTCGGCGCGCAGCTATACCCGCCTGCATCTCTCAGACGACTATAGTGCGGTTCTGATGCAGACGCCTAAGAGCGAAATCAAAGGCCAAGCGGCGTTTCGCGATGTGGCCGCCTATTTGCGCGGCTTGGGCTTGTCGGCGCCCACAGTTTTTGGCGAAGATGCTGATGCAGGCTTCCTCTTGGTTGAGGATTTTGGTGATCAAACCTACAGCGCAATTTTGGATCAAGGCCTGACCCATGAGGTTGAGCTTTATCGCACCGCGCATGATCTTTTGGCGGTTTTGGCGCGGACGGGCGCAATGGGTGGGTTACCCATTTTGGCCGCCGCTGAATTGGCGCGATTGACCGCAGTCACCTTTGAAGAATTGCCCGAAGACCATGCGCTGAAATCTGAACAAGCCGCCTTTCAAAACGACCTGCAAGGCCTTGCAACATGGATCTTACGGGGCGTGCCTGTGACGGTTTTGCGCGATTTCCATGCGGGAAATCTGATTTGGCTACCTGACCGCACAGGGCTGCAACGTGCGGGCGTGATTGATTTTCAAGACGCACTCTGCGGCCCCAAAGGCTATGATCTCGTCTCGCTAATTGATGATGCACGGCGCGATCTGTCGCTGGAATTGCGCGCCACATTGATCCGCGATCATGCGCATATTTTGAACATCAGCGAAGATGATATGATCCTAAGGACAAGCCTGCTCTCGCTGCAACGCAACTTCCGTATTTTGGGGCTGTTCCGCCGCCTCGCGCGGACAGGAAAACCAGAGTATCTGCGGCATATGCCACGGGTTGCCGCCCATATTCTTCGCGCTTTAGACCATCCAACGCTTGCGCCCTTGGCCACAACAGCGCGTGCGATCTGCGCGCATTATCTGCAATCCACCGCCGATCACGCCCCCCGCGGTGCAATGATCATGGCCGCAGGGTTTGGCACGCGTATGGGGGCGTTAACCAAAACCACGCCAAAGCCGTTGCTGCGGGTGGCAGGACAGGCCTTGATTGACCATGCGCTTGATGTTGCGCGCGCGGGGCATGCCGCGCCATGCGTAATCAACACCCATTATCACGCCAATCAAATGCGCCACCATCTGCGCAAAGACGAGGTCATCCTCAGCGAAGAGCAGCCAGAGATTTTGGAGTCAGGCGGCGGTATTCGCCATGCCCTGCGCTACTTCTCGGATACTGCGATTTTTACACTGAATTCTGACAATGTTTGGACGGGCCTAAACCCCTTTGCCACGCTGTCTGCTGCTTGGCGTCCCACAGAAATGGATGCGCTGATGCTGCTCATCCCACGGGACAAGGCCACAGGCCGTCAGAGGGATGGTGACTTGGGCCTTGATGCATCGGGGCGGATTTTGTTTGACGATCCCCAAAAGCCCTATGTGTTCACAGGCGCACAAATCCTAAAGACCGCACCAATCGCCGCCATGGATATCCCCAAGTTCGGCCTTCGGATGCTGTGGGAAACCCTTGCGCGAGAGGCGCGGCTGTTTGGTGTCATCCATCAGGGCGGATGGGCCGATGTTGGGCATCCAGAGGGGATCACGTCAGCAGAGGAATTGCTTGCCACCGAAAAGGTCGCCTTCACATGAGCGGGCGAAACCTCTTTGCCACCCCCATTGGGGTAGAGTTTACCTCAGCATTGATTGCAGGGCTGGACGCACGGCTTGCAGGGCAGCCACCCGAGGCGATTGCGCGCGTGGAAATTTGGGTGAACTCCGCCCGAATGGAACGAAATCTGCGCGCCCAATATCTGCGCAAAGAGGCGGCATTTTTGCCCCGCATTCGGCCCTTCGAGGCCATGGCGCATCTGCCTGATTTGGGTGGTATGGCACAACCTGCCTCAGATTTGCGGCTGCGTTTGCATCTGGCGCAACTGGTCGGGCGGCTTTTGGATGCAGCCCCTGATTTAGCACCGCGTGCCTCGATCTGGTCGCTTGCCGATAGCCTTGCCGATTTATTGGCGGAAATGCACGAAGAACGGGTCGCGCCCGAGGTGCTAGAGCGTCTGAATGTCGAAGGACATTCAGAACATTGGCAGCGCAATCTAGAGTTCATCAAAATCCTACGGCACTATTTTGAGGACAACCCCGAGCTGCTCACCCAAGCTGCACGCCAAAGCAGTTTGATTGATCGTTTAGCGCAACATTGGCAGGACAACCCACCTGACCATCCCGTGATTATTGCGGGCTCAACAGGGTCACGCGGGGCCACCGCGCGTCTGATGAAGGCGGTTGCAGGGCTTAATCACGGCGCGGTGGTTCTGCCAGGATTGGATTATGATCTGCCGCATGACATTTGGCAGGCGCTTTTGTCGAGCGATGGCCCCACGGGCGGCCTGACGGGGCAAGACCATCCGCAATACCGATTGGCGAAATTTGCGCATGACTTGAATGTGAACCCTTGGGAAATCCCCCGTTGGATTGAAACCACGCCCCATAATGAAAACCGCAATCGCCTTGTATCCCTTGCCCTAAGACCTGCCCCACAAACGGATCAATGGCTTGAGGAAGGGCCAAAACTTAACGATCCCCAAGGCGCTCTGCGCGATGTAACCTTGATTGAAGCTGAAACCCCGCGCGAGGAGGCGATGAGCATCGCCCTCGGACTGCGTCACGCCATCGAGGCGGACAAACGGGTCGCCTTAATATGCCCTGATCGGATTTTGGTGCGTCAGGCCTGTGCCATCCTTGCCAGATGGTCGCTCTATCCTGATGATTCTGCAGGCGTGCCCTTGGGGGAAACGGCAACGGGGCGCTTCTTACGCAATGTCAGTGATCTGATGCTTGCGCCTTTGACGGGCGAGCAGTTGTTGATCATGCTCAAACACCCGCTTTGTCATTCTGGCGGCGAAGATCGGGGCGCGCATCTGCGCCGCACCCGTGAGCTAGAACAAAAGATGCGGCGGTTTCTGTGGGCGTTCCCAAAACGATCTCAGATTATGGATTGGGCAGCGAAGCAAACCGATGATCCAGACCTGATGATCTGGGCGGACTGGGTCTGCCGCGAATTGATAGATCGGCCCGTCTTGCCACAATCAGGTGCGATGGTTGAGTTCGTGCGCGCCCATATCGCTTGGGCCGAGCGTTTGGCAGCGGGCCCTCAGGCCACAACCGAGGCCGAAGCATCGGGCGCACTTTGGCGCCAAAATGCGGGCGAAGAGGCGCTACGCCTGATGAACCGCTTAGGCGAAGAAGCCGATGCCGCAGGCGCAGTGAGCTTGCGTGATTATCGTGACCTCTTTTCTGGCATCCTCAGCGAGGCCCTTTTGCGCAACCCCGTCCGACCACATGCAGATCTGTTGATCTGGGGGCCGATGGAGGCGCGGGTGCAAGGCGCAGATCTTTTAATCCTTGCAGGCTTGAACGAAGGGGTTTGGCCCAATTCAAGCGGCGCTGATCCATGGCTTAATCGCGCCATGCGGGCTGAGGCGGGGTTGCGCCTCCCAGATCGGCGCATCGGCCTTGCCGCGCATGATTTCCAACAGGCACTCGGCGCGCAGGAAGTTTGGCTCACCCGTGCAAAACGCGATGCAGAGTCCGCCACCATCCCGTCCCGATGGCTCAACCGCTTGGTGAACCTCCTTCGTGGCAGCAGCGATGCAAGCCGCGCGGCCTTGAGTGAAATGATCGAACGAGGCGCGTTTTGGTTAAGCCTTGCCGCAGAGATCGACAGACCAGAGGCACAAGACCTAAAACCACGCGCCAAACGACCTGCACCGAAGCCCCCCGCCGATGCGCGACCAAAATCCCTTTCGGTGACGCGCATAGAGACCCTCGTGCGCGACCCTTATGCGATTTACGCCCGCTATGTATTGGGTCTTTATAAATTGGGCGAATTAAACGCCCTGCCCAATGCCGCAGATCGGGGAACCGCGCTGCACCGCGTGTTGGAGCGCTTCGTTGACCAATGCCGCAGTGCCGAAGATTTCGGCGACCTGACATCCGCCCGAACAAACCTTTTGACCATGGCCGATGAGGTATTTGCCACAGATGTCCCATGGCCCTCGGCCCAACGGATGTGGCGCGCCAGGGTCGTTAAATTCGCCGATTGGTTTCTTGAAGGAGAAGCGAAGCGGCGCCAAACCCAAACCCCAGAATTGCTTGAGGCCAAAGGATCTTGGCCGATTGCCGAAATTGATTTCACCCTCACAGGCAGTGCAGATCGAATTGACCGCGATCAAAACGGGAATTTATGGATTTACGACTATAAGACAGGATCCGCTCCAACGCCCAAGCAAGAAGCGAACTTTACGAAGCAACTTTGGCTTGAGGCTTTGATGGCCGAAGCGGGCGCGTTTACGGGCAAACCTGAAACCGTTGCAGGGCATGGCTATCTTGCACTTGGGAAACAATCGGATGGCAGCGATTACATCACTGCAGATGATCTGCGCGGCATGTATGAAAGCTTCCTGACACTCATCCGCGCCTATCAGTCGCCCGACAAAGGCTATATCTCGCGGCGCGCTGTGTTTGATCAGAATTTTGACGGCGATTATGATCACCTCGCACGCTACGGGGAATGGGACGAAACAGAGCTTCCACCACAGGAGGCTGACCCAGAATGACCCTGACCCCGCAAAAATTTGATGAAGCCACACTGGCTCAGGTGATTTCAGCGGATCCTTTGCGCTTGACTTGGCTGTCGGCCAATGCTGGATCCGGAAAGACGCGGGTTCTGACAGATCGCGTGTCGCGCCTCTTGCTGCAATCTGTGCCGCCTGAACGGATTTTATGCCTGACCTATACCAAGGCAGCCGCGGCGGAGATGCAAAACCGCCTTTTCGCGCAACTTGGCAAATGGGCGATGTTGGCCGATGCCGAGTTAATCAAAGCCTTGGCGAAATTAGGGGTAGCCGAGGACGACCTTGGCACAGACACGCTCGCCCACGCCCGCACGCTGTTTGCGCGGGCGGTTGAGGCACCGGGCGGTTTGAAAATCCAGACAATCCACTCCTTTTGCGCCTCAGTTTTGCGGCGCTTTCCTGTTGAGGCGCACATATCGCCCGCCTTTGAGGAAATGGACGATCGCGACCAGACCGACCTCATCTCGGAAATCCTCGAAGATATGGCCACCGATAGTCTTGGACATGGCCGTATCGCATTGGATGCGGTCGCCCCGTTTGTGTCTGACCTCGATGGGCACGAACTGGCCAAGGCGGTCATCAACAAGCGAGAGGCGTTTGATCCTGCCGCCGCAGAAGCCCAACTGCGCCAGTTTTTTGAGCTTGGAACCAAGACCTTTGCAGATCTGATCGCTGAGACGTTCATGGGGGATGAACAGGGACTTTGCGATAAATTGGCCAAGCTGTTGACCTATGACAACACTCGCCAAAAAAGGGCCAAGATCACGCTCGAAACCTATGATTGGTCAAAACACAGCCTTGCTTCCATCGCTGCGATAGAAGATGTTTTCGTCAACGGATCAACGGCGAAAAGCAATCCAGATCAGGCCAAAGGCGCCACAATTTTCAACACAGATGTGCGCAAGGAAATGGGGGATGATTTCCCTGCGCTCTGCGATTTCATGGAGCGCCTTGCAACAGCCCGGCAGACCCGCCGCGCCTTGATCATGTTTGAAAAATCAAACGCGCTTCATCAATTCGCGGCAGAGTTTCTCACCCGATATGATCGCGCCAAGGAACGGCGCGGTTGGCTTGATTTTGACGACCTGATCCGTCTGACCAATCGACTTTTGACCAAAACCAGTCTGGCCCAATGGGTGTTGTTCCGCCTTGATGGCGGCATCGACCATATGCTTGTGGATGAAGCGCAAGATACCTCTCCCGCGCAATGGCAGATCATTGCAAAACTGGCAGAAGAATTTGCGGCGGGCCAATCCGCGCGCGATGGTTTGACCCGCACAATTTTCGTTGTGGGGGACAAAAAGCAATCCATCTATTCTTTCCAAGGGGCCGATCCCGAAGGGTTTGATCGCATGCGCGATGAGTTTGATCATCGCCTTGCCGCGGTGCAGTCGAAACTCCATAAAAACGTGCTGAAATATTCGTTCCGCTCGGCGCCAAGCATTTTGCAATTGGTTGACCGCGTGGCCGCCGATCAAGCCTATGCAGGTTTGGGTCAAGATGTGGAACACGCGGCCTATTTTAGCGACCTTCCCGGGCGGGTGGATATTTGGCCCGCAATTCCAAAAACCGAAAAAGCGAATATCCCCGAATGGGACAGCCCCGTGGATTTGGTTCATGACAGCCACCACACCGTGATTTTGGCTGATCAAATCGCTGATTTCATCTCGCAGAAAATCAATTCAAAGCAGATGATCCGCCTGAAAGGGGTAGACCCGCGTCCTGTGCGACCGCGTGATTTTTTGATCTTGCTGCGCAAGCGCAGTGATTTGTTTCACCAAATCATCCGTGCGCTCAAGTCACGGAATTTGCCCATCATGGGCGCGGATCGCCTGCGCATCAGCGCAGAACTGGCTGTGCGCGATCTCACGGCATTGATGAACTTTCTTGCGACACCAGAAGACGATCTTTCACTGGCCGCTTTTTTGCGCTCTCCCCTTGGCGGTTTGAGCGAAGACCAACTTTACGAGTTAGCCCATGGCAGGGCGGGCACGCTGTGGCAGGCGCTCTCTAACCACTCTGCTTACGCGGGGATCGTGTCCACGCTGCGGGAGTTGCGGAACAAGGCCGATTTTGAGAGGCCCTACGAGATTCTGGAAAATATCCTCACCCAAAAAGATGGCCGGCGCGCTTTGATTGCGCGGTTGGGTCAAGAGGCCGAGGATGGGATCAACAGCCTGCTGCAACAGGCGATGAGCTATGAGCGCCACGATGTGCCTAGCATTGCGGGCTTTGCTGCATGGCTTCGGCGCGGGGATGTGACCATCAAGCGGGACATGTCAGGGGATGATGACCAAATCCGCGTCATGTCCATTCACGGGGCCAAGGGTTTAGAAGCCCCGATTGTGATCCTGCCCGATACAGCGCGACAGAATAGTCGTGGCGGGGGTGGGGTTAATCTACTTCAACCCAAAGACGGGCCACTGATTTGGGCGAATTCGTCAGACGACCTCGATGCCGATCTGCGCGAAGTCCACGAGGCGCGCAAAGCCGCGCAGAATGAGGAAGAAAACCGCCTGCTTTACGTTGCAATGACCCGTGCAGAGACTTGGTTGGTCGTCGCAGCCGCAGGTGATTTATCAGCAAAGTCGGGCGACAAACTATGTTGGTATGATCAAATTCGCGCCGCCGCAGAAAACCTGCCCAATGTGAAAGCCATAGACATGGCAGGGCAAGCGGGCCTGCGACTGGAGAATGGCAACTGGGATAGTCACGCTCTCGACACATCTGAACCCGCCTCGCCTCAAGGTGTTTCTGCACAGGTGAAAGCAGCCCTCGCCTCATGGGCGCGACAAACACCGCCTCAACAGGCAAAAGACAAACCTGCGCTCAGCCCTTCAGATTTGGGGGAGACACCAGCACCTAGCCCGCAAGAGGCCGCCCTCAAAACCCAATGGCGCGATGCGGAGGCAGCCAAACTGCGGGGGCGGCGTCTGCATCTGTTGTTAGAGCATTTGCCCAAAACAACACCCGCCGCATGGGCTGCAACCGCGCCCATGATTTTGGCGGCTGAGGGCGATTGCAGCCCAGAGGAATGCGCAGCCCTCTTGAGAGAGGCAGAGCGCGTCTTGACCCACCCCAATTTGCGTGAGCTGTTTGTGGGGGATGCCTTGGCCGAAGTGCCGCTTACAGCCTTTAGCAAAACATTGAACCATCAGGTCTATGGCGTAATCGACCGCTTGATCCTGCGCGATGCAGAAGTGTTGGCGGTGGATTTCAAATCCAATCAAATCGTGCCGCAAAGCCCTGCTGAGGTTTCCGAAGGTTATTTGCGCCAAATGGCGGCCTATGGCGAAATGCTAAGGGCGCTATATCCCACACGGGTCGTGAAATTGGCCATTTTGTGGACAAGCGGGCCAAGCTTGATGGAACTGCCCGATGATCTGTTAGAACAAGCGCTGCAAAGAGCCGCAGGGAAAGGCGTGGGTTCTTGACGCGGGGCAACGGCATTCATAGGTTCCGTGTTAACCACTGGCATCCCAAGGAGGGCTATATCATGGCCACGACCGCAGTTACCGATGCGACCTTCGATAGCGAAGTTCGCCAATCCTCTATCCCCGTCATCGTTGATTTTTGGGCAGAATGGTGTGGCCCTTGCCGCCAAATTGGCCCTGCTTTGGAAGAGCTCTCATCCGAGTTTGAGGGAAAGGTGAAAATCGTCAAAGTGAATGTTGATGAAAACCCATCCTCGCCGATGGAGTTGGGCGTGCGCGGCATTCCTGCATTGTTCATGTTCAAAGATGGCGAAGTGATTTCAAACAAGGTCGGCGCAGCGCCTAAAGCCGCGCTTCAGAAATGGATCGAAGACACGATCTAATTCACCTCGCAGATGTGATCAAAAGGGCGCCTAATCTAGGCGCCCTTTTTCGTTACTCATAGCCCCGCATGGCAAGCGTGGTTCCGTCAGCGCGTATCAAACTGGTTGCATTGATCTCGCGCGGGCCATCATCGTCAACCATACCCGTAACGTGCACCGTTTCATTAAGGGCAGGCAAGGTTGCATTCGGCCCCAAATAGACAAGGATCTTGTCGCTCTCATCGCGAAGCATGATCTCATCCTCGTCAGGGATATGATCAACCACGCCCACTACAGTCACGCTTTGGTTGCGCTGCAAATCCGCAATACGCGTGATTTCGGCTATTACCGCTTGCGGAAAGCTGAACGTGATGAGGCCCCCAAAAACCAGTCCACCGCGCATATCAGTCCAGCGCAACAAGCAACAGGATCGCCGCAACAAGCCCAGCGCCAACCATAACGCCGCGCGGCAGTTTGAATTCAACCTCTGCCTTCAGCCATGCTATGACAGTGGCCGTGGTGACTTGTTTTTCGTCCGTGTCGGATTTTGAAGCGTTGTTTTCCATATGTGATACCTTCCCAGAATTTAGCAGTGATACAGATATGGGCAGGCCAAAACGCAACAAAAAGACAATCGATTGCTAAATTCTGATATTTTTTAGCTATAGATTTTTTCGCGCAAAATAAAAGGGCGCCCTGATGGGGCGCCCTTTCTCGTATGCCTCTGCCTGAAGGGAGGGAGGGAGGGAGGATCAGGCAGAGGTCGCGTTATTTACTCAGCCTTTGGTGAAGTCAGGATAGGCTTCCATGCCCAACTCTGCCACATCAAGGCCACGGATCTCGTCCTCTTCGGATGGGCGTAGACCCATGATGCCTTTGAGGATGATCCAGACGACCAACGAGGTGACGAAGACGAAGGCACCGATTGCCACGATACCGATGATCTGCGCAGTCCAGTTGCCTGTGTAGAAGGCCACGGCAAGTGTGCCCCAGATACCTGCTACGAGGTGAACGGGGATTGCACCCACAACATCGTCAATCTTCATTTTGTCGAGCATTGGCACCGCAAAGACCACGATGACACCACCCACAGCACCTGTCAGCAGGGCGCCGAACAAGGACGGGGCAAGAGGCTCGGCAGTAATCGACACCAGACCTGCGAGAGCGCCGTTCAGCACCATGGTCAAGTCAACCTTACCATATAGAACCTGCGTCAGGATCAGGGCGGCAACGGCACCTGCTGCTGCGGCCATATTGGTGTTGGCGAAGATACGGCTTACATCCGCAACGTCACCCACAGTGCCCATGGCCAACTGCGAACCGCCGTTAAAGCCGAACCAACCCAGCCACAGGATGAATGTGCCAAGCGTCGCTAAGGCAAGGTTAGAACCAGGCATTGGGTTCGTCTTGCCGTCTTTGAACTTGCCCAAACGGGGGCCAAGGACGATAGCACCTGCGAGTGCGGCAAAGCCACCTGCTGCGTGTACGAGTGTTGAACCAGCGAAGTCGGAGAACCCAAGTTCAGACAACCAGCCGCCGCCCCACTGCCAAGATGCTTCGATCGGGTAGATGAAGCCAGTCAGCGCGACAACAAAGACCAAGAATGGCCACAGTTTGATGCGCTCGGCCAATGTGCCCGAAACAATCGAAGCGGTTGTGGCACAGAACATCAACTGAAAGAAGAAGTCGGAACCAACAGATGCATAATCCAATGCGGTATCTTCTGGGGACACGCCGACAGGCTCAAGCGAGGTTGGCGCGAAGGCCCCAAGCCAGCCGCCGATGCTCCAACCATCGCCTGGATACATCAGGTTAAAGCCAACCAACCAATACATGATCGCGGCCAAGGAAAAGAGCGCGATATTTTTGGTCAGCTGCATGGTTACGTTCTTGGAACGCACCAGACCCGCTTCCAACATGGCGAAACCTGCCGCCATCCAGAACACGAGGAAACCACCCATCAAGAAAAGAAGGGTCGTCAAAATATAAGATGTGTGAAGCGCAGGTTCACCCGTAGCAACGGTGGCGTCCTGTGCAAGCCCCATCGAAGGCAGCGCGACCGAAGCGGCCACGGCGGCGAGGGGAAGGAGGAATTTGGTATTCATTGGAATGATGTCCTTCTTGTCGAAAGAGCGCTCAAAGCGCATCGTCGCCTGTTTCGCCCGTGCGCACGCGCAACGAAGACGCAACGTCCAGAACGAAAATCTTGCCATCGCCGATTTTGTCGGTTTTGGCGGTTTTGTGGATGGTGTCGACCACCTGGTCGGCAAGACCATCAGCGACCACGATTTCCAGTTTGACTTTCGGCACGAAGTTCACGGCATATTCCGCGCCGCGATAGATTTCAGTATGACCAGATTGCGAGCCAAAGCCTTTGATCTCGGTCACCATCATGCCGCGCACGCCGATCGAAGTGAGCGCCTCGCGCACTTCTTCCAGCTTGAACGGTTTAATTGCTGCAATGATGAGTTTCACGTCATTTACCCCTTGCGGTTGATGCTGTCCCCTAAGGACGTCACGGCTCTCACAACACTGTGAGACGGGGGTGGCGACAATAAAACGGGCGGTTTCCAAGGGGCTGGAACGGGAAAAATGCAAAAATTTTGCGCAAATTTTGGTATCTGCCCAATTATTAATCACATGATTTATGACTTCTTTGGCCCCTCCCCCCTCCACAAGTGAGTCGAAAAGGCCTATTTTGTAGAAAAATTGGCAGGTCAAAATGAGCAAACCCCCTTCAGGCAGACGGCCCCTCGTGGCCCCGCGCCGCAATTCCGCTTCTGCATCACGCAGTGGCAGCGGTGCAGCTCGACCTGCGCGGCGCAGTTCCAAGAAGAAGAAAAAACCAAGCGGCAATCATTCGCTGCTTGGGCGGTTTTTCCGTTGGATTGGGCGTATGGTGTTTGCCGTGGCATGGCGTGGCGCGCTTTTACTTGCGCTGATCCTATTTGGCTTCACCTTCTACTATTACAGCAAGCTGCCCCCCGTGTCCGACCTGTTAGACGCGCGCGCGCGCGGCTCCGTGACGATGTTGGATCGCTACGGCGAAGTTTTCGCATGGCGCGGCGAGCAATTTGGCGGCGCAATCACACCTGACACTGTCAGCCCTCACCTCTTGCATGCGGTTGTCGCAACCGAAGATCGCCGTTTTTACAATCATTTTGGCGTGAGCCCGCGCGGCATTTTGGGCGCAATGATCATTAATATGCGCGAGGGGCGCGGGCCCTTGCAGGGGCATGGTGGCTCAACCATCACGCAGCAGGTGGCCAAGCTGATGTGTTTGGGCACACCCTATGATCCAGAACTCTGGGACAGCGAAGCCGCCTATGAGGCCGATTGCCGTGAAACAACCATCGCCCGCAAATTACAAGAAGTGCCCTTCGCCCTCGCAATGGAGTGGCGCTACAGCAAAGATGAAATCCTGAGCATCTATTTCAATCGCGCCTATTTGGGTGCGGGCACTCGGGGGTTTGAGGCGGCAGCGCAGCGGTATTTTGGAATTTCCGCCGCCGAAGTTAACGCACCCCAAGCTGCAATGTTGGCAGGGCTTTTGGTGGCACCTTCCTATTTCGCTCCCACCCGCAACTTGGAGCGTGCGCAAGAGCGGGCCAATGTGATTTTGGGCCTCATGGCGCGCGAAGAGTATTTGACGGCTTCTGAATTGTCCGCCGCGCGAGCCAACCCTGCCCCGCTTTCGGATGCAGCCCGCGACAATATGGGGGGATATTTCGCCGATTGGATCATGTCCGAAGGGCCAAGCTTTCTGACACGCGACACCACAGAAGATGTGATCCTGCGCACCACCTTTGACCCCGCCATGCAGCGCGCCGCTGAAGATGCAATCAATGATGTCTTTACCAACCAAGTCCGCGAAGGATCAGAGGCGCAAGCCGCAATTGTTGTGATGAGCGCCGATGGGGCCGTGCGTGCCATGGTCGGGGGGCGCGATCTGCGGGGGGCAGGTTTGTTCAACCGCGCAACACAGGCACAGCGCCAGACAGGCTCGGCGTTCAAGCCCTTTGTCTACGCAACCGCGCTGGATTTGGGATGGCGTTTTGACGACCTTATTCTTGATGCGCCGCTGACATTGAACATTCCAGGCTCTGGCGCGTGGTCACCTGAGAATTACTCGGGGGAATTTTATGGCGAGGTCACCCTGACCGAGGCCCTTCAAGCCTCGCTCAACACCGCTGCAGTGCGTTTGTCTGAACAGGTGGGCCGCGATTTGGTGCGGCAGGTGGCCAGTGAATTCGGCATAGACAGCGATTTGGCGGCTGGCCCTGCCTTGGCGCTTGGGGCTTCTGAATCAAGCCTCTTGGAAATGTCGGGCGCCTATGCAGGTATTTTGAATGGTGGCTCTGCGGTTACGCCTTATGGCTTGTTGGAATTGCGCCTCATGGGGGAGGACACTCCCTTAATGGGCCAAACAGGCGGTATTCGTGAGCGCGTGATTACGGATAATGCAGCGCGCCAATTGATCTATATGATGAACCAAGTGGTCGAAAATGGCACAGGGCAACGGGCCAATCTTGCCAATGTTGAAGTAGCGGGAAAGACGGGCACCACCAACTCAGCGCGGGATGCTTGGTTTATTGGCTTTACCTCCGATTATGTCGCAGGCGTTTGGATGGGTTATGACGATAACCGCCCTCTAACAGGTGTCACTGGCGGCGGATTACCCGCCGAGTTGTGGCGCCAAACAATGGAGCGTATCCAAGCAAATCAACCCGCCTCGCCTTTGCCAATGATTGACCCAATCGCCGAAGGCAGCCGCGGGCCAAATCGTGTGTTGAGCACCAATGAGGGCACAGGCCAAGTCCTAGACGGCGCGGCTGATCTCGCAGAGCAAATTTTGATGCAGGTTTTGGGCGGGCTTTTAGGGCGCGGCGACCAATAATCAGCTGGCGTTGAGCGCTGCAATGAGGGCGTCAATGCTGCCGCCATTGGCATCGAGAATCGAGCGCATTTCTTGGCCTTCGGTGCTGCGAAGGTCGATGCCTTCAATCAAGATATTAAAGATGCGCGGCTGCCCAGATCCGTCAGACACGAGCCAAATCACCTCAACAGGTGATTGCCCCGCAAGACGCGCGCGGGAGCGCACTTCGAAAAAGCTGCGGATCGGACGCGCACCCGTCACTTCGATTGAGCCGCCCTCAAATTCATGGAAGCGCGCGCCGTATTTACGGGCAAGATACCCGCGCAAGGCCTGTGTGAACCCGCGCCGCTGCGCATCTGACGCACTGCGCCAATCCACCCCCAAGACAGTTTGGGCAATAATCGGCATATCCGCATAGCGATCCAAAATGCGCTCGAACTGTGCGGGCGAAGCCGCGGCACTGCCCGATGCAATGGCGTTCAAATCAGCGCTGACGGTCTGGATCAATGCAGCCGCATCGCCCTCGGTCATCGCGGCTTGCGCCATATGCGCTGTGGAAAGCGCAAAGGACGAGGCCGCAATCAAGGCTGTCAACACAGCACGGCGGTTTGGACGGTCAAACATAGCGCGGCCACCTTTCACTGTGCATAAGGATCCGCGTAAGGATCCAGATATGGATCAGCATAGGGGTCAGATGCGGATGCAGCCCCCCCCTCGCCACTCACGGTTTCCAAATCACCACTTGCGAAATCGTTCAACTCAAACCGTCTGTTCTGCAGATAAATTAGTCGTGACTGCGCATAGCTATCCGCGCTGTCATAAAGCACTCTATCAATTGTGCCGCGCAACGCGTAGCGCAAGCCAACAGTGTCAGCCACGCGCACCCGCCGCGCAGCAGACAGTGCATCATCACTGGGGCTGAGATGCCCCAAGGGATTCATGGCAAAGTCAACAATAAGCCCCGTTGCATCCCGTGTGGTTGACGGGCCGAACAAAGGCAATTCCAAATACGCCCCCTCGCCCGTGCCCCAAACATGGAGCGTCTCACCGAAATCGGCGGGTTGCCCCTCGATCCCCATCAGGGTTGCAACGTCAAACAGACCGACCACACCGATGGTCGAGTTGATCAAAAACCGCGCCCCATTGGTTGCCGCCTGATCCAAACGGGCCTGAAGAAGATTATTCACGAAATTCGAAGGCTCGCCCAAATTCGAGGCCATATTACCGATACCCGTGCGCACAGGCGCAGGGATAACCGTGCCATAGACCATCGAAACAGGGCGCAAAACAACCGTATCGACACCTTTGTTAACCGCGTGCATTCCGCGATTAACGGGCTCCAAAGGATCGTTGGCGCTGCGGCTTGCTGCACCATCGCCCACGGTCGAGCAGCCTGCCAGAATGGCAAAAAGACCTGCGCCAAGCACAGCTCTTGCTCCCCGCTTTTGCGATGTAAAGGTCTGCACAGCCGCCACTTACCAAAATCCTATGAGTCGCATCATGAAGATAATAGATTAGTGCTGCCTGTTGGCCAGCCCAAGGTCAGAAACAATATTTTTTAATTTAATCACCAATGTGTGCCCATTTGGCCAAGTTATTTGCAGCTGCACTAAAATGCATCGCAATTGCCAATTGGCGGCGGCTGTGGCAGCGGTAGGGTCAAAGAAATGTTATCACAAGGGATACTACAATGAGCCAAACCTACGAAGCCCGTCTTGCCGAACTGGGCGTGACCCTTCCAGACGCGCCCGCCCCTGCCGCCAATTACGTGCCATTCGTGCAATCGGGCAACATGGTCTATGTATCGGGCCAAATCTCGATGAAAGATGGCGCGCTGATTACGGGCAAATTGGGTGCCGATCTTGACGTGACCGAAGGCGCGGCTGCCGCCAAATGCTGCGCCATCGCCCTATTGGCCCAACTTAAGGCGGCCTGTGGCGGTGATCTTCAACGTCTACGCCGCGTGGTGAAACTGACGGGGTTTGTAAACTCTACCCCAGATTTCACCGATCAGCCCAAAGTCGTAAACGGCGCCTCGGATTTTCTGGTTGAGGCCTTGGGGGATGCAGGGCGTCATGCCCGCTCTGCGGTTTCCGCTGCAGCTTTGCCGTTGAATGTGGCGGTTGAAATCGAAGCGATTTTCGAAATCTCCGCCTAAAGCGGACTCGCGCTGCGCGGGTCTGCCTTGACCCGCGCGGGCCATGCGCCACATCTCATACTCTGACAACAGGGTCACAGCGCGCGCAATGAGCAACGACAATCTCACCATCGAAACGCATGATCGGATCAGCGCAATTGATGCCGAAGATTGGGATCGTTGCGCCTGCCCAGAAGCGCGCGATGGGGGCAGGCCCCGCGACCCTTTCACAACCCACAGATTTCTTGCGGCGCTTGAAGATAGCGGCTCCGTTGGGACGGGAACCGGGTGGCAGCCGCTCTATCTCAGCGTCAAATCTGAGGGGAAAATCATCGCCTGCGCGCCGATGTATGCCAAGTCGCACAGCCAAGGCGAATATATCTTCGACCATGCTTTTGCCGATGCCTATATGCGGGCGGGTGGACGCTATTACCCCAAGCTGCAAATCGCCGTGCCTTTTACCCCCGCCACAGGGCGGAGATTGCTTGTCGCCCCAGAAGCCGAAGGTGTTGGGGATCGCGCGCTGATCACGGGTGCGCTTTCGGTGATGGAAGATCACCACCTATCTTCGCTTCATATCACCTTTTGCACCAAGGACGAGGTGGCCGCCCATGCCGATGCCACCCTCCTGCCACGCAAGACCCAGCAATTTCATTGGCACAATCAGGGCTATCAAACCTTCGATGATTTTCTTTCCGCGCTCTCCTCGCGCAAGCGTAAGAACATCCGCAAAGAACGGGCAGAAGCACAGAATTTTGGGGGCGAGATTGTGCTTTTGACAGGTGATGAGATCGAACCGCATCACTGGGATGCATTCTGGGAATTTTACCAAGACACGGGCGCGCGCAAATGGGGGCAGCCCTATCTAACACGGCGCTTTTTCGATATCGCCCATGAAACCCTGCGTGACGATATGCTGTTGGCCCTTGCCATGCGCGCGGGGCAGCCCGTGGCGGGGGCGCTGAATTCTATCGGACGCGAGACGCTTTATGGCCGCTATTGGGGCTGTGTCGAAGACCATCCCTGCCTGCATTTTGAGCTGTGCTATTATCAGGCGATTGACTGGGCGATTGCGCAAGGTCTGTCACGGGTCGAGGCGGGCGCACAGGGCGGGCATAAACTGGCGCGCGGATATCTGCCCGTTGAAACATATTCGCTGCATGCGATGCGCGAGCCCAGTTTTTCGCGCGCTGTGGCGGAATATCTCAAAGCCGAGGCCCGCGCGATGGAGGAGGAGATCGAGATCCTCACCAGCTATGGCCCGTTTCGGAAAACAACCGTGGAGGAACAGGAATGAGCATTGCAAAACTGACCCAAGCTGAGCGCGATAGTGATCTGGCCAACCTTGTAGAAAACGGATGGTCACTTGTGGATAACCGCGATGCAATCGCGAAAACCTATCAATTTTCCAATTTTATTGCGGCTTTTGGATGGATGACCCGCGCTGCGCTACAGGCGGAGAAACTGGATCATCACCCCGAATGGTTCAACGTTTACAACCGTGTCGAAGTGGTTCTGTCCACCCATGATGCAGGCGGCCTGACAGGTTTGGACATCAAATTGGCCCGCGCCATGGATCGCCTTGCAAGCTGAACGCCCTGCCCAAAGCTGGGCAGGGTGCGCTCGTCGTCTAGATCGCCGCCAAAAGGGCTTCGCCACCTGAGATCTCGCAGGTGCCAGGGCTTTCCTCTGGATGAAATACTTTTACGATGCCGTCTTCCGCATAGAGCGCATAACGTTTTGAGCGCTCGTAAAAGCCCACAGGTTCAGCAGTAAAATTCATACCGACTGATTTGGTAAATGTTGCTGCTGGATCAGCAAGCATTGTCAAACCTGCGGCCTTTGCCCCAGTTGTCTCTGCCCATGCGTTCATCACGAAAGGATCATTCACAGAGATGCAGATGATCTCGTCCACACCTTTTTTGTCAAATTCTGCCTTAGTGCGAATAAAGCTCGGCACATGGGCAGAGGTACAGGTGCCAGTATATGCTCCAGGCAGACCGAAGATCACAACTTTTCGATCCACCAGTTTATCGGTCAAAGCGATAGTTTCAGGACCATTTCGACCCATTTGCAGAAGGGTTGCTGGTGGTAGTTTAAAGCCAACGTTGATCAACATTTTTTTTGAGCGTCCTTCGCTTGTACAATTTCTGCGTGACTTTATAGAGTTAAGCCGAAACAACGCCAGACCAAATCTGACGAAGGGCGCGCAAATGGCAGGGATTGCAATTATTGGGGCCGGGCAGGCAGGGGCGGCGCTTGCCGCGAAACTGCGCAGCGAAGGGTATGAGGGCGAAATTGCACTCTTTGGCCGTGAGCGCGTGCCCCCCTATCAGCGCCCGCCCTTGTCAAAGGCCTATCTCTTGGGAGAAAGCCCGAAAGAGCGCCTATTTCTTCGCCCTGAAACTTTCTACGCCGATCAGAACATCACTCTGCATCTTGGGCAGACCATCACCGAAATTGATGCTGCAGCACAAAGCATCACCACGGCTGAGGGGGCGGTTTTCGCCTATGACCAACTTGCCTTTACCACGGGCGCAGAACCCCGCCGCCTGAGTGTCGAACAAGGGGGCGGTTTGGGTAATGTCTTGACCATGCGCAGCATGGATGATGCCGACAGGCTCGCGCCCCTATTGGAGGACGGCAAACGCGCTGTGATTATCGGAGGCGGTTATATCGGTTTAGAGGCCGCCGCCGTCTGCGCCAAGCGCGGGATGCAGGTTACCGTGATCGAGGCCGCCCCACGTATCTTGGGCCGTGTCGCTTGTGAAGAAACCGCCACCTATTTCCGCGACTTGCATGAGGGCAATGGTGTCACCATCCGCGAAGGCGTGGGGCTTGATCGGCTCAGTGGCACCGATGTGGTGCAGGCGGTGCATCTCACCTCGGGCGAGACTTTGGCGGCGGATTTGGTTCTGGTGGGCATAGGGATCATACCTGAAACCCAACTGGCCGAAGCCGCAGGGGTTGCGCTGGATCGGGGGATCGCAACAGACGAGATGGGGGCAACCTCGATTCCGCATATTTGGGCCGCAGGGGATTGCACAAGCCTACCCTATCGGGGGGAACGTATCCGCCTTGAATCGGTGCAAAACGCGATTGATCAAGCCGAGGCCGTGGCCTGTAACATGCTTAGGGCTGCAACACCTTATGTCCCAAAGCCTTGGTTCTGGTCGGATCAATATGACACGAAACTGCAAATCGCAGGATTGAACACGGGCTATGATCGCATTGTCATTCGCGACAATGGCGAGGGTGCGCGCTCGCATTGGTATTATCAGGGCGACACGCTCTTGGCGGTGGACGCGATGAATGACCCCCGCGCTTATATGGTCGGCAAGCGATTGATAGAGGCGGGCAAAAGCCCCGATGCCGCAGCCATTCAAGATACAAGCGGCGATATAAAATCGCTCCTGCGCTGATGCGGATTATTGGCGGGACATTGCGCGGCAAGAAATTGGCCGAGCTTGGCGCGGGTGATCTGGCCGCACATTTGCGACCGACCTCTGACCGCGTCCGCGAAAGCCTGTTCAATCTTTTGATCAACGGGGCGCGCGGGAATCTTGTATCAGAGGCGCGCGTCCTTGATCTTTTTGCGGGGACGGGCGCCTTGGGGTTGGAGGCGCATAGTCGCGGTGCAAGCTATGTGCAATTTGTGGAAAATGGCGCAAAATCAAACGCCATTCTGCGCGAGAATGTCACTGCCTGCCGCGCCGAAGCGACCACCCACATTCACCGAATTGACGCGCTGAAACTGGGGCGCGCGACATTGCCCCCCTCGACCCTCATTTTCCTTGATCCGCCCTATGGAACATCCATGGGTGAAGCAGCCCTTACCGCAGCCCTGTCGGGCGGTTGGATCGCGCCCGAGTCCATTGTGGTTTGGGAAGAAAGCACCCCCCCCGTTTTGCCACCAGAATTCACCCTTCTTGATCAGCGCAGCTATGGTGGCACGCTGATCACCCTAGCCCAAAGATTTTAATCATGTCCCTCTCCGCTGCCCCTCAACTTGTGATTTTCGACTGCGATGGCGTCTTGGTGGATAGCGAGCCAATCACAAACCAAATCTTGGTCGACAATCTGGCGCGTTATGGTTTGCAGGTGTCACTTGCCGATTGCATGACGCTTTTTGTGGGCGGCACGATGCGGGGGGTAGAGACCCGCGCGCGCGAATTGGGGGCCGACTTACCCCAAGATTGGATTGATGAGATTTACGGCGATATTTACGCGCGCCTGCGCCAAGGCCTGCCATCCGTTCGCGGAATCGAAGCCGTGCTTGATCGGCTAGAGGCGGCAGATATTCCCTATTGCGTGGCCTCAAATGGCAGCGAGGAAAAGATGGAGATCACCCTTGGCGCAACGGGGCTTGCGCGCCGCTTTGAGGGCAATCGCTTTTCGGCCCATACGCTTGGCGTGGCCAAACCTGATCCGCGCTTGTTTTTGATTGCGGCTGAGAAAATGGGGGGCGATGCCGCCCATGCCGCAGTGATCGAAGACAGCCCCACAGGCGCAAAAGCGGCCGCGCGGGCCCATATTCCCTGCTTTGGCTATGCGGAACATGATGACGGCGCGCGCCTTGCTGCGGAAGGGGCCTATGTGTTCCACGATATGGCAGATTTGCCTGCGCTTTTGCGCTTGCCTTAACCTTGTGCCTCTGGCCCCGATATGGGACAGAAGGGCCAAAGCAGCAAAAAAATAATCAGGCATGAGCAGCGCAGAGGCCCTTTTATCCCGTGTATTCGGCTTCCAAAGTTTCCGCCCTGGACAGGCGGAGATTGTCGAGGCCGTGGCCAAAGGTGAAAACGTCCTTGCCATTATGCCGACAGGTGGGGGGAAATCCCTTTGCTTTCAGCTGCCCGCCTTGATGCGTGATGGCGTCACTTTGGTCATTTCGCCCCTGATCGCATTGATGCGAGACCAAGTGCGGGGCTTGCGCGAGGCAGGGATCAATGCAGGCGCGCTCACCTCAGGCAATACGGCCGAAGAAACCGATGCGGTCTGGGACAGTCTGTCCAAAGGCGAATTGAAACTTCTTTATATCGCGCCAGAACGCTTGGCCTCGGGCGGGATGGAGCGGGTATTGGCAAAATCGAATGTCAGCTTGATTGCCGTGGATGAGGCCCATTGTGTCAGCCAGTGGGGCCATGACTTTCGGCCTGATTATCTGAAAATTGGCGCGCTCAGGCGCAGCCTTGATGTGCCGCTTGCCGCCTTTACCGCGACAGCGGATGCCGAAACCCGTGCCGAGATTGTCACGCGGCTCTTTGATGGCCAAGCCCCACAAACTTTTTTGCGCGGCTTTGACAGGCCAAATCTGAGCCTTGCCTTCGAGGTTAAAAATCAACCACGTCAACAAATTTTATCTTTTGCAGCAGCGCGCAAAGGACAGTCAGGCATTGTCTATTGTGGCGCACGCGCAAAGACAGAAACCTTGGCGCAAGCCATGCGCGAGGCGGGGCACAATGCCTGTTATTATCATGGCGGGATGGAGGCCGAAGATCGGCGCATCGTTGAAAGCCGCTTTGCCAATGAGGATGGTTTGGTTGTGGTTGCCACTATCGCCTTTGGAATGGGGGTCGATAAACCTGATATCCGTTGGGTGGCCCATGCTGATCTACCCAAATCCATTGAAGGCTATTACCAAGAAATCGGGCGCGCAGGTCGCGATGGCGCACCGGCGGACACGCTCACACTCTATGGCCCCGAAGATATCCGATTTCGCCGCACCCAAATTGACGAGGGGCTAGCCCCGCCAGACCGCAAAGCGGCAGATCACGCACGGCTGAACGCACTTTTGGGTTTGGCCGAGGCAATTTCTTGCCGCAGGCAGGTCTTGCTGCGTTATTTCGGGGAAGATAGCGCGCCTTGCCAGAATTGCGACCTGTGCCAAACCCCACCCGCGTTATTCGAAGCGGGCGAGGCCGTTCAAAAGGCGCTATCGGCCATTTTGCGCACAGGCGAAAGTTTCGGCGTTGGCCACCTAACCGATATTCTGGTCGGCAATCCGACCGAAAAAGTGCGTGAGCGCGGCCATGACAGTTTGCCCACATTTGGGGTCGGGCGCGAATTTGATACGCGCGGATGGTCAGCCGTGTTTCGGCAAATGATGGGCCATGATTTGGTGCGGCCCGACCCAACACGGATGGGGGCTTTGCGGATGACTGAGGCCGCGCGACCGATATTGCGCGGGGAACAGGGCATCACACTGCGCCGCGATACGGTGCAAAAAACAACGCGCCAACCGCAGGTCAAAACACTCGTTTCCGAGGATGATGCGCCCCTATTATCTGCCCTCAAGGCCAAGCGCCGTGCATTGGCCGAGGCGGGCGGCGTGCCACCCTATGTCATTTTCACCGACAAAACCCTGATCGAAATGGCGCAAACGCGGCCCCAAGACCTTGACGCTATGGCACGCATCTCAGGCGTGGGCGCGGTTAAACTGGAACGCTATGGCACAGATTTTCTGGCCATCATTACAGGGGAAAGCAGCGCCAAGCTGCATCCTGCACGCCGCAAATTGGCGGGGCAGGCAGGGGCTGATCTCTATGATCAATTGCTCGAGTGTCAGGCGGGGCTCTATTACGGGGCAGATAATACCGAAAAACCCTTAAGCTGCACCGCTGCGCAAATCGCGAAAATTGCGCAAATGCGTCCGCGAGATTCGCAGAGCCTGGCGAGAATTCTGGATGAAAAGCGTATCGCACGATTTGGTGACGCTTTTCTCGAAATTTTGCGCACGGGTGGATAATCACCGCGCCTAAGCCTAAGTTAGGGTCAAGTTCTGGTTCAGGAGGTTTGATATGCTGGTCGTCATTTCCCCCGCAAAGCGTCTTGATTGGGCTGCGCAAGAGGCAGCCACAACCACACCTGCCTTTGCCGCGAACGCGCGCGAATTGGCGGCCGTGGCTAAGAAACTGAAACCTGCTGATCTGAAAAAGCTGATGTCCATCTCTGACGATTTGGCAAAGCTGAACCATGAGAGGTTCCAGAATTTTGAGGCCGAAACCGATCTGCGCCCCGCAATCTATGCTTTTGCAGGGGACACTTATACGGGACTAGAGGCGCAAAGCCTCTCTGACGATGGTTTGCGGTATGCCCAAGACCATTTGCGAATTTTATCAGGGCTTTATGGTGTTCTGCGCCCGATGGATGCCATTGCGCCCTATCGCCTTGAGATGGGCAGCCGCATGAAAAACGCCAAAGGGGCCAACCTCTATGCCTATTGGGGCGATCGTTTGGCACAAGCCCTTAACGTGCAGGCACAAGCCACTGGCAGCGCATATTTGGTTAACTGCGCCTCAGTCGAATATTTCGGCGCGGTGGATGAAAGCAGCCTCGCCCTGAAGGTCATCACCCCCGTTTTCATGGAGGACAAACCCGCAGGGCCAAAAATCGTGAGTTTTTTCGCGAAAAAGGCACGCGGTGCAATGGCGCGATTTATTGTTGAAAACCGCATCACCGACCCTGAAGGCCTCAAGGATTTTGATCTTGGCGGCTATAAATTCGCGCCAGAGCTCAGCACAGCAGAAAAGCCGACTTTCCTGCGGGATGAGGCCGCTGCAAAGGCGGCTTAATCGGCGGGTTTGTTCTTTTCAAAATCCGCCAATTGCGCGGCGCTCGCATCGGATTGATACTGCGCTTTCCAATCGTCATAGGGCATTCCGTAAATTGCTTCGCGGGCCGTTTCTTTGTCGATGGAGAGGCCCTGTTCCTCAGCCGCTTCTTGATACCACCGCGAGAGGCAATTGCGGCAGAACCCTGTCAGGTTCATCATATCAATATTCTGAACATCTTTGCGGCTATCAAGATGCGCCAACAGGCGGCGAAATGCGGCGGCTTCAAGTTCGGTGCGGGTATGCTGATCCATTCTGCCCTCTCCTTTATCTTACACTAAACTTGGGCATCCCGAAGGGCTTGGTCAAGCAAAGGGGCCAATCGCACGGCCCATGCTTTTTGATCCTCAGGGCGTTCAATCAAATCATTGCGCAATTCAATCAACACATGGGGTCGCCCTGCCTGTAGGCCATGGCGATCCATTGCATCCCCACCCAAGGCCCCTGAATAGGGTTGGTTATCGCCCACACAAAGATCCGCTTCGCCACGTAATAGATCAAGGAGTGGCGCAGCCAAGCGCGTGTCTTGCGCATAGAGCACCCCAACCTGCCACGGGCGCAGGGCGCGACCGCGGAATTGCGGGGTAAAGGAATGCACCGCCAAAAGCACAGGATTGGGCCGCGCAGCAATCACTTGGGCCAAAGCGTTGTGATAGGGGCGGTGGAACTTCGCCAAGCGGCGCTCAACTTCAACTTCGTCTACATGGCGATTGGTCGGAATGATGGTTCCATCATACAGTTTCATCACCAAGGTCGGATCATCCTCGCCCCGATTGGGATCAATCACCAAACGTGAAAAAGTCGAGGCGACAACGGGCGCATCTATCAGCACACCCAAATGGCGCGCGACACCCAAAGCACCGACATCATAGGCGATATGGCGCGCCATATCTTCGGGCGCGATTTGAAGATCACCGCCGTTGACACAAGGCGGCACCGTATTGGACGCATGATCCACCGAAATTACCCAACGAGAGGGACGCATTTCCCCCTCGACTGTGACGGGCACAAAATCAGGATCCGATATTTGCAGGTTTGACTTAGCCATCGTCACGGAATGCTCACACTTGTTTGTCAGATTGGGGTTGAATATCAATCGAAGTGACAAAGGGCTAGGTCATCAATTCGAATTGAAGATAGATTGCTCTTATGCGCGCTTCGTCTATAAGAGGCGCAAGATGTGAGCGCTAACATTCGCTCAAAGCAGAACCAGACCAAGAGAGCGGCCAGAGGGGAAGATCGGATGAAACGGATGCGGAATGTGAAAATTGTTGCCACATTGGGGCCTGCCTCCAGTGACGAGGCGACAATTGAGGCGCTGTTTGAAGCAGGCGCGGATGTGTTCCGCCTTAATATGAGTCATGGCACGCAGGATGATATCGCCGCCCGCCATGCAATCATTCGCCGTATCGAAGAAAAAACAGGCCGCCCCATAGCAATCTTGGCCGATTTGCAAGGGCCAAAACTACGCTGCGGCGTGTTTGAGGGCGATGCCTCGCAAGATCTCGAAGAGGGGGCTGCCTTCCGTTTTGACCTCGACAAAACACCGGGTGACGCGACCCGCGTTTGTCTGCCCCATCCAGAAATTTTTGAAGCCTTGGAAGTTGGCGCGCATCTTTTGGTGAATGATGGCAAGCTTAAACTGCGTGTCACCAAATGCGGCAAGGATTTTGCCGAATGTGTCGCGCTGAATGCGGGCACAATTTCGAACCGCAAGGGCGTGAACGTGCCTGATGTGGTGCTGCCTTTGGCGGCGCTTTCGGCAAAAGACCGCAGTGATCTGGAATTCGCTTGCGAATTGGGGGTGGATTGGTTGGCGCTGTCCTTTGTGCAGCGTGCCGCTGACGTTGAAGAGGCCCGTGGATTGGCGAAGGGCCGTGCGGCGATCTTGTCGAAAATTGAAAAGCCCGCGGCCGTGAAGGCGTTTGATGAAATCCTTGCCGCTTCAGATGGCATCATGGTGGCCCGCGGTGATTTGGGCGTGGAATTGCCAGTGCAAAACGTGCCGCCCATCCAAAAACGTCTGGTGCGCAAATGCCGTTCTGCGGCCAAGCCCGTGATTGTGGCAACCCAGATGCTTGAATCCATGATCGAAAGCCCCGTGCCAACCCGCGCCGAGGTCTCGGATGTGGCAACCGCGATTTATGAGGGTGCGGATGCTGTCATGCTCAGCGCTGAGTCAGCGGCGGGCCAATATCCGATTGAGGCCGTTCGCACGATGGACGCGGTCGCGCGCGAAGTGGAAAGTGATCAAACCTATCGCGAAGTTATTGACGCGTCCCGCCGTGTGAACCGCGCCAGTGTTGCGGATGCAATCGTGGTGGCCGCGCGGGAAATCGCCGAAACAACCAACATCAAGGCGATTTGCTGCTTCACCCAATCGGGCACCACCGCCGCCCTTGTGGCGCGCGAGCGGCCTTGCGTGCCCGTGATTGGCCTGACGCCCGTCTTACGGGTGGCCCGGCGGATGTGTTTGACATGGGGAACAACCTGCGTGCTGACCGAAAAGGTCGAGCGTTTTAAAGGCGCCGTCATCAGCGCCGCGCGCGCCGCGCGCGAAGGCGGCTTCGCCGAGGCTACGGATCAGATTGTGGTGACCGCAGGCGTGCCGTTTAACGTGCAAGGCACAACAAATATTCTGCGGGTCGCCCCTTGTGATGAACGGCTGATTTATTCTGCCGATCCTGAATAACTGTGAATGCCCCTCGTGAACCTATTTTTGGTGACAGGGACACTCTGCGCAGGGCTCGGCGCGGTTGCGGTGATCTCAGCTTGGGCAAATCGCAAACGAAACGTCACCGCGGCGGGCGTTTTGGGGGCAGGGCTGGCGATGCTGATTGCGGTTTATACCCTCGGCGGTCTTCCCATCGGATGGGCGCCATTTGCAGCAAGTTTTGTTGAGGTGGCGGCACTTATACTCCGCTGAAGAGGGGTTGCGCTTTAACCGTTTTGGGGGTAAGCGGCGCTTTCCAACGGTGCGATCGGCCAAAAGTGGCATGCCGAATCGCGCTTGAACGTTGCCTAAGAAGGAGACGAAAATGCCCAAGATGAAGACGAAGTCGAGCGCCAAAAAGCGCTTCAAAATGACGGCGAGTGGCAAGGTCAAGGCTGGCCAAGCTGGCAAGCGCCACGGCATGATCAAGCGGACAACCAAGTTCATCCGCGACGCGCGCGGCACGACAACATTGTCGGCCCCTGACGCGAAGATCGTCAAAACCTACATGCCATACGCTCGTTAAGGAGGCGCTGAGATGTCCCGCACAAAAGGTGGTACCGTCACCCATCGCCGTCACAAGAAGGTTCTTGACGCGGCAAAAGGTTATTATGGCGCGCGTTCGCGCAACTTCCGCACTGCAACGCAGGCGGTCGATAAAGCCAACCAATACGCAACCCGCGACCGCAAGGCGCGTAAGCGTCAATTCCGCGCTTTGTGGATTCAGCGCATCAACGCTGCCGTGCGCAGCTTTGATGCCGATCTGAGCTATTCGCGCTTTATCAATGGCCTTGCGAAAGCAGGGATCGAAGTCGACCGCAAGGTTCTGGCTGATCTCGCTGTGCATGAGCCAGAAGCGTTTGGGGCGATTGTTGCACAGGCGAAAGCCGCGCTCTGATTTGCGCCAAAATTTGGTAAGCGAAACCTCTGCCAACGATTTGGCGGGGGTTTTTCTTTGCTGAACACGCAGCCAAAAGCCGTTGCCCCTGTTGCAGGCCTTGCATTTGAGGGTTCTTGTGATAGCTCAAGCGGCAATTCTACGGAGACAAACCCATGACCGCATTTGATGACCTGCGCCACCTTTGGCTTGATCGCATTGCTCAGGCTTCGGACGAAGCCTCACTTGAAGAGTTGCGTGTGGCTGCCCTTGGCAAAAAAGGTGAGATCAGCCTGAAGATGCGCGAACTGGGGCAGATGAGCGCCGAAGAGCGTCAGGTGGCAGGCCCCGCGCTGAACGCGCTGAAGGATGAGGTCAACAGCGCGCTTGTGGCAAAGAAAGCCGCGCTTGGCGATGCCGCACTAGATGAACGGCTTAAGGCAGAATGGCTAGATGTGACCCTGCCCGCCCGCCATCGCCGTCAGGGCAGCATCCACCCCGTGAGCCAAGTCACCGAAGAAGTCACCGCGATTTTCGCGGATATGGGTTTTGCCGTGGCAGAAGGCCCGCAGATTGAAACCGATTTCTACAATTTCGATGCGCTAAATATTCCAGGCCATCACCCTGCCCGCGCGGAAATGGACACGTTCTACACCCATCGCGCCGAAGGGGATGATCGCCCGCCCCATGTGCTGCGCACCCATACCAGCCCCGTGCAAATCCGCTATATGGAGGCCAATGGCGCGCCTTGCCGCATCATTGCACCCGGTCGCGTCTATCGCGCCGATTACGACCAGACCCACACACCGATGTTCCATCAGGTCGAGGGCTTGGCGATTGATAAAGATATTTCCATGGCCAATCTGAAATGGGTTTTGGAGGAGTTCTTCTCGGCCTTTTTCGGCACATCGGTCAAAACCCGCTTCCGCGCCTCGCATTTCCCCTTCACCGAACCTTCCGCCGAGGTAGACATCCAATGCTCATGGGAAGGCGGCACGGTGAAGGTGGGCGAGGGCAATGACTGGCTTGAGGTGTTGGGGTCAGGCATGGTGCACCCAAAGGTGCTGCAAGCAGGCGGGATTGACCCCAATGAATGGCAAGGCTTTGCCTTTGGCATCGGGATCGACCGCTTGGCGATGCTGAAATACGGCATCCCCGACCTGCGCGCGTTTTTCGATTCAGACCTGCGCTGGCTGCGCCATTACGGCTTTGCCGCCTTGGATATGCCGAATTTGCATCGGGGGTGAGGGGGATCAATCCCCACACCCCGCCCGAATAGCGCCGAAGGCGCCGGGCGAGCGCCTGCCCGCCCCATCGGGCTGGCGCTATGGCACCGCCTTCGCGCGCTCGGGGGTCGCCCGATCTTGAAACGATAAAGTGCTGACCCCAAAACAGATCAGCGCCACCCCACGGGCAGGCGCGCGCCCTCATTCCACCCTTCCAATCACGCGCGCCGTGGTTTAATCGACATCCGACCGCTTAAACGGAGGCCCACGCCATGAAATTCACGCTGTCTTGGCTGAAAACCCATCTCGACACCACCGCTTCGGTTGAGGACATCGCCGATGCCTTGACCGATCTTGGGCTTGAGGTGGAGGGGGTCCAAAACCCCGCCGCGAAATTGGCAGGGTTTCGTCTGGGCCGCGTCACCCATGCCGAACAGCACCCAGATGCGGATCGGCTGCGCGTCTGCACTGTGGCCACCGATGAGGGGGACAAGCAAATTGTCTGCGGCGCGCCGAATGCGCGTGCGGGCATCACTGTGGTTGTCGCGCGTCCTGGTGACTATGTGCCGGGCATTGATGTGACCCTTTCGGTCGGCAAAATCCGCGGGGTCGAAAGCCACGGGATGATGTGTTCCGAGCGGGAATTGGAGCTTTCGGACGAACATAACGGCATCATCGAATTGCCTTCGGGCGAAGTGGGTCAAAGCTTTGCCGATTGGTTGGCAGAGCATGATCCAGAAAAGATTGACCCTGTGATTGAAATTGCCATCACCCCGAACCGCCAAGATGCGCTTGGCGTGCGTGGCGTGGCGCGGGATTTGGCCGCACGCGGGCTTGGCACGTGGAAACCCTATGAGGTCGCCCCTGTCAAAGGCAGTTACCCCTGCCCGATCTCGGTGACGATTGACACCGATACCCTTGATGGGGCGCCGCATTTCACAGGCCGCGTGATCCGTGGCGTAAAGAACGGGCCATCGCCCGCGTGGTTGCAAGCGCAGCTCAAAGCCATCGGCCTGCGCCCCATCTCCGCCTTGGTCGATATCACCAATTTCTTCACCTATGACCAAAACCGACCCTTGCACGTTTTTGATGCCGATAAGGTCAAAGGCGGCTTGCGCGTTCACCGCGCCAAAGGTGGCGAAGAATTATTGGCCTTGGACGAGAAAACCTACCGCTTCGGCGCGGGCCATATGGTGATTTCCGATGACACTGGCCCCGAAAGCATCGCGGGCATCATGGGCGGTGAAGAAACGGGATGCACGGATGAGACCGTGAATGTGTTTCTTGAATCGGCTTGGTGGGATCCTGTTCAAATCGCCTATACAGGGCGTGATCTGAAAATCCATTCGGATGCGCGGTATCGCTTTGAGCGCGGGGTTGACCCTGAATTCACCCGTGACGGGCTTGAGGCGGCAACGCAGATGATCCTTGATCTGTGCGGGGGCGAAGCCTCGGATGTGGTTGAGGCGGGCGCGGCGCTGAAAACGGCGCGCAGCTACAGCTTGAACCCTGCGCGCGTGATCAGCCTTGTCGGTATGGACATCCCGCGCGAGGAACAGGTGCGCATCCTGACCGCGCTTGGTTTTTCGGCCAGCGGCAGTGGCGAGACGCTTGAGGTTTGGGTGCCCTCGTGGCGGCGCGATGTTCAAGGTGAGGCGGATTTGGTCGAGGAAGTGGCGCGTGTCGCCTCGCTCACCAAACTGGCGCCAAAGCCCTTGCCCCGCCTCAGCACAGGCGTGACGCGCGCTGTCCTGACCCCAATGCAAAAACGTGAAGCCACAGGGCGGCGCACCCTTGCCGCTTTGGGATATAATGAATGTGTCACCTATAGCTTCATTGATCAAAAATCTGCGGCGCTCTTTGGGGGTGGCACGGATGCGGTGCGTTTGGAAAATCCGATTTCTTCGGAAATGAGCCATATGCGTCCCGCGCTTTTGCCTGGCCTTTTGCAGGCGGCAGCCCGCAATCAGGCGCGCGGCATGACAGATTTGAGCTTGTTTGAACTGGGGGCCGCGTTCCATGGCGGCGAGCCAGAAGAACAGCATACGCAGGCCGCTGGTCTTTTAATTGGTCAAACAGGCCCGCGTGATCCGCATGGGGCACGCCGCGCTGTGGATGTATTTGATGCCAAAGCCGATGCAGAAGCCGCCCTTTCTGCCATGGGTGCGCCTGCGCGGATGCAAATCATGCGCAGCGATGACCCATGGTGGCATCCCGGGCGGCATGGGATTCTGTGCCTTGGCCCCAAGAAAATTTTGGGCGTTTTCGGTGAAATTCACCCCAAAATCTTGCGCGAGATGGATGTGAAAGGCCCTGCGATGGGGTTTGTTCTTTACCCATCTGAAATTCCATTGCCCAAAAATACCACGGCCAGCCGTGGCGCCTTGGAAATCAGCGATCTGCAACCCGTAGAGCGCGATTTCGCCTTTGTCACCGATGTCACCACCGCTGCCCTTGATCTGGTCAATGCGGCCCTTGGTGCAGATAAGGCTTTGATCACCGATGTTAGCGTCTTTGACGAATTCATCGGCGGGTCACTTGGGGAAGGGCGCAAGTCAATCGCGCTAACCGTTCGGATGCAGCCGCGCGACAAAACATTGACTGAGGACGAAATCGAAGCCACTGCGGCCAAAATCATTGAAAAAGTGGGTAAGGCGACGGGGGCAACCTTGCGCGGTTAATCTGCGCCCGTTTCGCTGCAATGGCGGCGAAAAGCGGATTTTAGCAAATCAAATTCTGCGCGCAGCATGTCCAACTCAGCGCGCAGATCCCCCGCAATCTGCGGATCACAGACGACAGAAAACCGATCCAATACCGCCCCTGTCTCATGGCGGATGTCGACAATTTGCACCTGCGCCCCAATCAGACGTGCTGGCAGTTCAAGGCGCAGAACGCAGGCGCGACCCGTGCCACGCGTGGCCGTTCCGGTGGCAATCACCCTCCCGTTCACAACAGCCTCAAAGCGCAATGCGTCCTCGGTCATATGGGCCACTGTGGCCTCATAAACCCCATCTTTCAGGCTCAACCGCGCAAGCGTCAGTTCCGTCATGCTTTGATCCCCTTACTCAAAGTTCGGCACGCGGCATGCACACCACGAGAAAATCGCCCATCTGCAATAAGTCCATGCTGGGGCGCTCGAAAATCAGATCAATCCAGATTTTTTCGATCCGTTTGTCGTTTACTTTGGAATAGGCCATATCGAATTCGGCACTGAGCCTGCCGTTGTGCCATTCCATTTTGCGCACCATTTGCTCGGAATTTGGGCCATGGATCACATTGACCCGCGCATAAAGGTCAATCGGGAAATCCATGGTGATATCGAGCGAAACTTGAAGAATATCCGACAGCTTAACGCTCGCCGCCCGCGCACGGGGCACATCAAGCGCCATGGATAAAAACGATCCATCAAACCGAAAAACTTCTTAGGAAATGGCAAAAGGGGCGCTTGCGTGAGGATCATTGCGCGGGGTTTGGCGCAAAATAATCTCTGATTGCGTGCAATCATGAAAAATCTTGAGCCCCCCTTTCAGATCAAAGGGGCTTTGCACCGCAACTGTGGTCGCGGGTTCAATCGGTTGAAACAAGGCATCAGGGCGATACCCCCAATGCGCAATTTCAGGCAAACCCTCGTGGCGGTCTTTTCCAATGGCGCGGCGGCGTAAATCCTGATCAGCCAATCGCGCCAACGCCATCAAATCACCTGCATAGACGATGGCCTCAGCGCGGCGCTTTTGCAAATCCGATAGGGACAGTTTGCCTAGCCGCGCTTTCAAAGCCGCGATATCGGCATTGAATTTTATCCATCTGGCCTGCGAAAATGACGGCCTGCGCCAGAACCCCATCCCATTGCCCTCAAGCTTGGCCCGCCCCTCCCAGTCAGAGGGGGGCCTTTTTCCAGTTTAGCAAAGATAGAGGTAAGGGGATTTTCTCTAATTGAAAAGCCTACGCAGCAATCCAACCGTATCAAGTGTGCGCACAACGGTGCGCGCGGCCCGTGCGGGTGACACGGTGCGGGTGGTTGGGCGGGTTGGCGCACTGCTTCCTGAACCATCGCCGCTTTGCGCGGTGGCTTGATCACTATCATACGGGCCATCGGGCAAGGGGGTTGGTTCCGCCTCGGCCAAAATCGCGGGCTGTAAACTTGTTTGATTATTGGCCGTAGCGATTTGACCCGCAAACGCGCGCAACGTCTCAAGGCTTTGCGCCTCGGTGAGGTTACTGTCTTCAAGTGCAAGAACACTGAGCGTAGCGATGCGGTTGCCCACATCCATATAGACGCGCCAGTAATCTTCTTTCACACCCCGAATGCTGCTGGCAGAACTGTCGCGCGCATTCAAGAAAAACACATCGCCTTGGTGAAACATATCCAGAATTTCAACCGAATTTGGATCTTGGTCGCGGCTCAACAAGCCACGCCCTTGCTCGGAGGTGAAAAATGCAGCCATTGCAGGGATATTGCTGCGCAAACTACCCTCTGGCCCTGCCTCGGAAATGGCGGCCGTTAGGATTGAGGGATGTTCTGGCTGTGGCAGGCGCGGTGAATTTCCAATAGCCGCGCAATTTCCCAAAAGCACAAAGGCGCTTATGCCGCGATCTTGGGTCGCCGCAGGATCTATGCAAAACCCATCAGGCCCAGTGACCACCAAGCGGTCACTGGTTACGGCAATTTCTGTATCCACATCTGGAAGGGGCCCCGCATAAGGCGCCCCACCGCCCGAGCAGCCGAAAAGAAAAAGGCACGCACCCAAGAGGGTGCAGGCCTGAACGGATTTAGATGTCCATATAGACATGCTTCTCCTCTTTGCCGCCTGGATGCGTGACCGCCCCATAGCGCGCTGAACCCACCTGTTGCGCATATTTCCAAAGCGCACCTGTGGCGTAGATGGTTGGCTTTGCGCCTTGCCAATCGGCGCGGCGGGCTTCCAATTCGGCGTCAGACAGATCAACGCTGATCTCCCCATTGATCGCGTCAATCGTGATCATATCCCCGTTTTTCAAGAGACCGATTGGCCCACCGTGGGCGGCCTCTGGCCCAACGTGACCGACACAGAAACCACGGGTCGCACCCGAGAAGCGGCCATCGGTGATAAGCGCCACTTTCTTACCCATGCCCTGACCAGACAGGGCCGCCGTGGTTGCCAACATCTCACGCATACCTGGCCCGCCAGATGGGCCTTCATTGCGGATGACGATCACTTCGCCCTCTTTGTAATCACGGGTTTGAACAGCCGCGAAAGCATCTTCTTCTGATTCAAACACGCGGGCAGGGCCTGTGAATACAAGCTGCTCTTTTGCCATACCCGCAACCTTTACGATGGCACCATCTGGGGCAAGGTTCCCTTTCAGACCGACCACACCGCCTGTTGGCGATAGGGGTTTCTCGATGGGATAGATCACGCGACCATCTGCTTCGCGGGTAATAATGTCGATCTCTTCACCAATGCTGCGGCCTGTTACGGTCAAGCAATCCTCATGGATCAGACCTGCTTTCCGCAATTCTTTGAGAACGACAGGAACGCCGCCCGCCTCATACATATCTTTGGCCACATATTGGCCGCCGGGTTTGAGGTCGACAAAGTATGGGGTGTCTTTGAAAATCTCGCAGACATCAAACAGATCGAAATCAATACCCGCCTCATGGGCGATGGCAGGCAAATGGAGGCCCGCATTGGTCGAGCCACCCGTGCAAGCCACAACGCGCGCAGCGTTCTCAAGGCTTTTGCGGGTCACGATATCGCGGGCGCGAATGTTCTTTTCGATAAGCTTCATCACAGCTTCGCCCGAAGCCACGCCATATTGGTCGCGGGACTCGTAAGGCGCAGGCGCACCTGCTGAATTGGGCAGGGCCAAACCGATGGCCTCAGATACACAGGCCATGGTGTTTGCCGTAAACTGACCGCCACAGGCGCCTGCCGAAGGACAGGCTACACGTTCCAAAATAGCGAGCTGTTCGTCAGAGTAATTGCCCGCCTGATGCTGACCCACCGCCTCAAAAACGTCTTGCACGGTTACATCTTTGCCGTCCAACCGACCCGGCAGGATGGAGCCGCCATAGATAAACACCGATGGCACGTTGAGGCGCACCATGGCCATCATCATCCCGGGCAGGGATTTATCACAGCCCGCCAAACCCACCAGCGCGTCATAGCAATGCCCGCGCATGGTCAATTCAACAGTATCCGCAATCGCTTCGCGCGAGGCCAAGGAGGAACGCATCCCCTCATGCCCCATCGCGATCCCATCGGTCACAGTGATGGTGGTAAATTCGCGCGGCGTGCCATTGGCGTGCTTTACACCCAATTTCACCGCCTGCGCCTGACGGCTGAGCGCAATGTTACAGGGCGCTGCTTCGTTCCAGCAGGTGGCGACACCCACAAAAGGCTGCGCGATTTCGTCCTCGGTCAAGCCCATCGCATAGTAATACGAGCGATGCGGTGCGCGCGCAGGCCCTTGCGTCACGTGACGGCTTGGCAGTTTGGACTTATCGAATTTGCTCTGCGACATGGCAGCCTCCCTTGGGGTCGATAGAAATGTTACACTCGGCATAAACTTTGGGCCCCTGCGGCACAAGCGCGATTGGAAAAAGACCCATGAAACCTAAGTTTCAGACTATAGATGGGCCATTTATGGGTTCAAGCGGAATGGGGATTTAAAGCGCCGATGCTTCGGGGATTTTTTGCACCACAAAATCAGCCCAATTTGATGGTCGAGGCCGCGCGGGCGCAACCTGCTTTGTGGCGGGTGATTGTGGGCATGGTCATCTGCCTTTTGACCTATGTCTTGGGGCTGTTGGCTTATTTCTATGCAATGTCGCATCTGATCGGCACAAAATTCGAAGCCGTATGGACGGCTGACCCGCAAACATCTGGCCCGAGCCTGACGCTGATCCTTCTGGGCAGTTTCGTGACAATGCTGGTTGGCCCGTTTTTTGTGGCATGGCTCCTGCATGATCGCAGCCCATATTCACTGTTTGGCCCATTGCGCCAAATGCATCGACAGTTCTGGATTGCGGTGGCAGTGTTTTCTGCCCTCGCGACACTCAGCACGCTAATCCCTACCGATTTTGCCCTTGTGAGAAGTCTGGGCCTCAATCAATGGTTGCTTTTGCTGCCTCTCGCCCTTGGGCTGATTGCCATCCAGACAGGGGCTGAAGAACTTCTGTTTCGCGGCTATATTCAAAGCCAACTGGCCGCGCGGTTCAAATCCCCGATCATCTGGGCGGTTTTGCCGTCCGTTCTGTTTGGTCTTGCCCATTTTGCACCAGAAGAACATGGCAGCGCGGCGTGGTATCTTGTGTTGGCCACAGGCATTTTCGGGCTTTGCGCCGCTGATTTGACCCATCGCTTTGGCACAATCGGGCCAGCGTGGGGATTTCACTTTGCGAATAATGTGATGGCAATGTTGGCTGTTTCGCTGCCCGGTGCTTTGGGGGGGCTTGCCCTTTATCATTTACCGATTGCGGCCAATGATGCCGAGGCGATGGTTCCCCTTATCTTGCGCGACATTGCTGTTACAATTGTAATTTGGCTTGGCATCCGTTTTGCCCTGATATGGCGCGAAAATGCCCATCGCTGATTGCAATCTGCCGCGCCATTGCCTATTGCGAGTGTAAGGATCGGCCAATGGAAAAGACCCAATGAACTGGATCACTAACTACGTCCGCCCAAGGATCAATTCGATGTTCTCGAAGCGCGATATGCCCGAGAACCTTTGGACGAAATGCGATGAATGCGGAACCATGCTGTTCCATCGTGAATTGAGCGACAATCTGAATGTCTGCACAAATTGCGATCATCATATGGTCATCACCCCACGAGAGCGGTTCAATGCCTTGTTCGATGGCGGTATTTTCAACGAGGTCGAAGTGCCAAAGCCAATTGCAGACCCGCTGCAATTCCGCGATCAGAAACGCTATCCCGACCGCATGAAGGCGGCACAGAAATCCACGGGCGAAACCGATGCGATGCTTGTGGCCGAGGGTGAAATGGGGCGCACGCCCATCGTGGCCTGTGCGCAAGATTTCAGCTTCATGGGCGGCTCGATGGGGATGTATGTCGGCAATGCCATCATTGCTGCTGCCGAGCGCGCGATTAAATTAAAGCGCCCTCTGATCCTGTTCTCCGCCGCAGGTGGCGCGCGGATGCAAGAGGGTATCCTCAGCCTGATGCAAATGCCCCGCACCACAGTTGCGGTAAATATGCTCAAAGAGGCGAACCTGCCTTATATCGTGGTTCTGACCCATCCAACCACAGGGGGCGTAACCGCCTCTTATGCGATGCTCGGCGATGTGCAGATTGCCGAACCAAATGCGTTGATCTGCTTTGCTGGGCCACGGGTGATTGAGCAAACCATTCGTGAAAAGTTGCCCGAAGGGTTCCAGCGCGCCGAATATCTTTTGGATCACGGGATGCTTGACCGCGTGACCCATCGCACCGCGTTGCGCGATGAGTTGATCTCGATCCTTCGGATGCTGATGGGCATGGAACCCCCAGTCAAAGGGGATCTGCCCGCCCCAACTGAGGCTGCGCCAAACGCGGCGGAGGCAAAATAAAAGTGAGCACCCCCCGCTCGGATCTCTTGTTGGAGCGCATGATGGCGCTTCACCCAAAGATCATTGACCTAACGCTCGATAGAATGTGGCGGATCTTGGCCGCCCTTGGTGATCCGCAACAGGCGTTGCCGCCTGTCATTCATATCGCGGGCACCAATGGCAAAGGGTCGACCCTCGCCTATATTCGCGCGGGGCTTGAGGCAGCTGGGAAAAGCGCACATGCCTATACGTCACCGCATTTGGCACGGTTTCATGAACGCATTCGATTGGCGGGAACGCTGATTGACGAAAACCACCTATCAGACATTCTTGATGAATGTTTGGCGGCCAATGGCCCAGATGCGATTACCTATTTCGAAATCACCACAGCCGCCGCGCTTTTGGCATTTGCCAGAAATCCTGCCGATTACACGCTGTTAGAGGTGGGTTTGGGCGGACGTTTGGATGCAACCAATGTCATTGACAGCCCTGCAGTGAGCGTGATCACCCCCGTTGATCTCGACCATCAACAATATCTTGGCGATACAATCGAGGATATCGCAGGCGAAAAGGCAGGCATTATCAAGCGCGGGTGTCCCGTAATTGTTGCCCCGCAACAAGAGGCCGCACTGGAGGTGATCGAGGCACGCGCCGCGCGGCTTGGCGCGCCCATCTATGCCTATGGCCAACACTGGCATGTTACGACCGAAGCAGGGCGATTGATTTTCCAAGATGAAACAGGCCTTTTGGACTTGCCTCTGCCCGCCCTTGCGGGCCCGCATCAAATCCAAAATGCAGGCACGGCCCTTGCCGCAATGCGGGTATTGGGTTTGGACGAGGCGGCCTGCGAGGGTGCCATGCGCAACGTCAATTGGCCCGCGCGCATGCAGCGCCTGCGCCACGGGCCGCTGTTTGACACTGCACCCAATGCTGAACTTTGGCTTGATGGGGGTCACAACCCCCATGCCGCGCTTGCCATTGCGGCCACGCTCAAAGGCTTGCCGCAACGTGAAACGCATTTGATTTGCGGCATGCTGAATACAAAAGATGTGACAGGCTTCATGGCCCCGCTTGCGCCCTTCGCCTCATCGCTGCACGCTGTCTCAATTGACGGCCAAGCCGCAACACTGAGTGCCGAGGACACAAAGGCAGCCGCAACCCGTGCAGGTATAGCGGCCCAAACCGCACCAGATGTGATCAGCGCCTTGCGCGACATCTGCGCCACAACCCCGAATGCGCGGGTTTTGATCTGTGGTTCCCTTTACTTGGCGGGCGAAATTCTAAAAGAAAACGGCTAGGCTACTAGACAGCGCCTGCACTCTGGCCTAGCCCTGTTGCATGCTCGCGATATTCCTCAAAACACTTCCATTTTTTGCGCTGATCGGTGTGGGCTTCCTCGCCGCGTATCGTGGCTTTTTCACGCAAAGCGCGACCGCCTATCTGACAAAATTCGTGTTTTACTTCGCGCTATCGGCCATGTTGTTTCGCTTTGCCTCGACCTTATCGCTTGGCGATATTTTCGATTGGAATTTCATCGGGGCCTATCTGTTTGGATGTTTCGCGATTTATGCGCTTGCGACTGTCGTTGCCTTGATCCGCAAGCGGCCCGCTTCGGAAGCTGCGATTGAAGCGCAATGTGCCGTGATCGGGAATACAGGTTTCTTGGGCGTGCCGATGTTGGTGGTTTTGATGGGGCCTGTGGCGGCGGGGCCTGTCTTGATGATCTTGGCCACTGATTTGATCGTTTTCTCAAGCTTGATCGTGATCATCATCACGGCAAGCCGCGATGGCCGCATGAGCCTGACTATTTTCCGCTCAATCGCGATTGGGTTGATTAAAAATCCGATGATTGTGTCGATGGTCGCGGGGCTATCCGTCTCTGCCGCGGGGCTAAGCCTTCCCGCACCTGTGGATGAATTCATGGCGCTTTTGGGCGCGGCGGCGACCCCATGTGCGCTCTTCGCAATAGGGGCGTCATTGGCAGGCAAATCAACCGAGCGGGCTTCGGTCGCGCTTTGGCTGTCCTTCGCCAAGCTGATCTTACACCCTGCCGCTGTCGCCATTGGTGCGCTTATAATTTTCGAGGTTGATCCCTATGCCGCGGCAGTGATGATCGCGGCCTCCTCGCTGCCTGTGGCAGGAAATATCTACATGCTGGCGCAGCACTACAATGTGGCCCCGCAACGGGTGTCTGCCTCGATTCTGATGTCGACTGCCATTTCCATCCTCACTGTGTCACTTGTGATCGGATGGCTGTCTCAAATGGCGGGCCTCAGCCTGCCTTGATCGCGAAAGGTTTGATCATGTCCAAGATTGAAGCAGTGATTTTTGACATCGGCAATGTGCTGATTGAATGGCAGCCCGAGCGGTTCTACGACCGCACCATCGGGGAAGCGCGCCGCCGCGAGATGTTTGCCACTGTGGATTTGCACGGCATGAATGACCGCGTGGATTTAGGTGAAGGGTTCCGCGATATCATCTATGAAACGGCAGAAGCCTATCCTGAGTTTCGCGCGGAAATTCGGATGTGGCATGATCACTGGTTGGAATTGGCAAACCCTGTGATTGATCACTCCGTGATGCTCTTGCGCCGCCTTCGTGCCAAGAAAGTGCCCGTCTTCGCATTGACCAATTTCGGGATCGAGAGCTTTGCCTATGCGCAAGAGCATTTCGATTTTCTGAACGAATTCGACCACGCCTATGTCTCTGGCCATATGGGGGCGATCAAACCCAACCCAACCATTTATCAAATGGTCGAGGATCATTGCAAAATCGCGCCAGAGGCGCTTTTGTTTGCAGATGACCGCCCTGACAACATCACCGCGGCCGAGGCGCGCGGATGGAATGCGCATCTGTTTACAGCGCCACACGGATGGGCCGAAGTCTTGGTCGACCATGGCCTTCTAACCAAGGATGAAGCAGGACTATGACACAAACCCCCTTCCAAATCATCGGGCCTGAGGCCGAAGCCAAGCTTGATTGGCTCAAACTTGGCGCGGCGTTGGAGGCGGGGCATATGCTACCGCGCGCGGAAATTTCGGATAGTTTCCTCTATCGCGGCAAGGACACGTTGCTCAATCGTGCCGCATGGATTGACGGGCTTGGCCTCTTGGTAAAATCGGCCACAATCTTTCCTGAGAACGCCGCGCAAAATTTGCCCGCTGTGAATGGCGGTGCGGCGCTTTATGGCGATAAGAATGGCCTTCTTGAGGCTTTGGTCGATTTCCATCTTTTGACCAAATATAAGACCGCAGGCGATAGCCTATTCGCCGCGATGAAACTGGCGCGACCCGAGAGTAAAACCATTTTGATCGTTGGCGCAGGCACAGTTGGCCGCTCTCTGCGCGCGGCTTATGGCGCGGGGTTTCCTGAGGCGCGCTTCTTGATCTGGAACCGCAATATAGCGCGGGCCGAGGCCCTTGCCCGTGATTTCTCCAATACGGATGTCGCCGAAAGCCTAGCGGATGCCGTGCAGCAGGCCGATATTGTAACCTGTGCAACCATGGTGACAGAGCCCATCTTGCAGGGTGAATGGCTGAAGGCGGGACAGCATATTGACCTCATCGGGGCCTATCGCCCCGATATGCGCGAGGCGGATGATGCTGCGCTCAAAAAGGCGCGCATCTTTGTCGACAGCCGTGCCACCACAATTGAGCATATTGGCGAATTAAAACGCCCCATCGCGGCGGGGGTGATCACAGCAGATGATGTTGTGGCCGATTATTACGACATCGCCTTTGGCGCCTTTGCGCGGGGCAATAACGCAGAAATCACGCTGTTCAAGAACGGCGGCGGCGCACATCTTGACCTCATGACCGCCGCCTATATCCGTGACGCGGTGAAGGGCTAGGCGGCCAGCGCCCGCTCGCGCAGGGGGCTTTCTTTCACGGGCAAATGGACGATGGCCGAAAGCAGCCCCACGCCAACACCCACCCACCAAACCGTGGTGTAGGTGCCATGCAGGTCATACATCCAACCGCCAAGCCAAACCCCGATGAAGCTGCCCAATTGATGGCTAAAGAACACGATACCATAAAGCGTGCCCATATAGCGCAGCCCATAAATATATCCCACAAGTCCTGAGGTAAGCGGCACTGTGGCCAACCACAACGCGCCCATCGTAACCGAAAACACAATCACCGTCAGGGGCGTGATGGGCAACAAAATGAACGCCGCCGCAATAATGGTGCGGCCAAAATAGATGCCCGCAAGCAGGTATTTCTTAGAATAGCGTTTGCCCAAATAGCCCGCCAAAATCGTGCCACCAATATTGGCCAAGCCAATCAGCGAGATCGACACAGCCCCAAGCGCGGATGTGGTCGTGATGCCCAAAGAATGTAGGAAAGATCCAGGCTCGATCGGGCCGCAAAGTTCGGTCACAAAGGCGGGAAAATGCGCGGTGACAAAGGCAAGCTGATACCCACAGGAAAAGAAGCCGATAAAAATCAGACTGAAAGAGGGATCGCGAAACGCTTTGCCCAAAATCGCGCTCATGCTTTCTTCAAGTTCTGCCTTGGATAAGGGCGCGGGCGCGCGCAGCATGGGAAGGAACAAAAGCGCGGCCAAAATTGCCGCTGCAAAGATCAAAAAGACGCTTTGCCATGGCATCACCGCCAACAGCGCCTCTGCCACAGGCGCACCAAAGACCTGACCTGCAGAGCCCGCCGCAGTCGCAATCCCAAGCGCGAGTGAGCGATGCTCATCCGATGCGGCGCGGCCCACAATCGCCAAGATCACGCCAAAGCCCGTGCCCGCAACGCCAAAGCCCACAAGAATTTCCAAAAGCTGATGCGCGCCGGGCGTGATTGCATAAGCCGAAAACACCAAACCCGCCGCATACATCAAAGCGCCAATGATAATGGCTTTGCGATCCCCAAATTTCTCGGCAATCGCGCCAAAAATCGGCTGCCCCACGCCCCAAGCAAGGTTTTGAATGGCAATGGCCAAAGAAAATTCGGCGCGCAGCCAACCAAATTCGTCCGCTATGGGAATTTGAAAAACCCCAAAACTTGCCCGAATGGCAAAGCTGATCATAATGATAAAACAGCCCCCGATGAGGACGGGAGTGAAAATCGAATTGCGCTGCATCTTCATTTGTCCTGTCAAAGGCCGCAGGCCTGTCATGCTGCGACAGAGATTGCGCCGCAAGCCCAAGAGCGTCAATGCTGATTGCGCATGCAATCCCTCTGGCCAGAGGGGCCAGAGATGTCCTATGAGGCGCTTATGTCGCAACATTTAACTGCCATATACGACACCCGCGTCAGCGAAGGCTTACTGCGCGCAGACCCCGCACAACGCGAGGTTTTGCATCGGTTTGAATCCTTGCGCGAAACGCTTGAGGCGCGGCCAAAATCAGGGCTTCTTGCGCGTTTTTTTCAGGAAAAACCACAATCTGGCCAACATAGTCGCGGATTTTATGTCTGGGGCGGGGTTGGGCGCGGGAAATCCATGATTATGGATTTGTTCTTTGCGCACACGGCGATTAACGGGAAACGCCGCGTCCATTTTCACGCCTTTATGCAAGAAATCCAATCAGCCCTGCACGAGGCGCGTAAAACAGGCACAGATGATGCGTTGAAACCCGTGGCCGAGGCGATTTCAAAAGACCTGCGCCTGCTGTGTTTTGATGAGATGCAAATCACCGATATCACCGATGCCATGATTGTAGGCCGCCTCTTTGAGGCATTGTTCAAGGCAGGGGTGAGCATCGTCACCACCTCCAATCGCCCCCCAAAAGATTTGTATAAGGACGGGTTGAACCGACAGCTATTTGTGCCGTTCATCACGCTTTTAGAGCAGGAATTAGAGGTGATTGAAATGCAATCACCCACCGATTACCGCCAAGACAGATTGTCAGGCGAAACCACCTATTTCACACCCATCACCGCCGCCACGCGGCAAAGCCTTGATAAGATTTGGCACGATCTGACCCATGGGCAGGAAGAACCCCTCGATTTAGAGATTAAAGGCCGCCATGTCGTCATCCCGCATTATTGGGCGGGCATGGCCCGCGCCGATTTCTGGGAGCTGTGCGGCAAACCTTTAGGCGCGAGTGATTATTTGGCGCTCACTGGGGCGGTGAAATTGCTGATGTTGGAAAACGTCCCGCGTCTTGGCATCGACAATTTCAACGAGGCAAAACGCTTTGTCACCCTCATTGATGCGCTTTACGAGGCAGGTATCCGCGTGATCTTATCCGCCGATGATGTGCCAGAACATCTTTACGCTGAGGGCACGGGCAGTTTCGAATTTGAACGCACCGCCAGCCGCCTGCGCGAGATGCAATCGGCGGATTGGGGCCAATAGATCGCGGCAAGGCTTGCAAAAAATGAACTGATCGGTTTACAATGAGGTCAGGGAGTATGCGCCATGAACATGCAAGCACAGACACGCAAAGGTCGAAAATTCGATCAAGTCATTGATGGCGCGCGTAATATTTTCCTAAGCCAAGGGTTCGAGGGGGCAAGTGTCGATGTGATCGCGCGCCAAGCGGGCGTGTCCAAAGCCACGCTTTATTCGTATTTCCCCGACAAACAAGCGTTGTTTATGGCGGTTCTGAACCAAGAATGCGACCTGCAACGCCGCGCGCAAATGGATATCGAATTTCTGCAGCGCGATGTTCGCGATGCCTTGCACCATTTGGCCTATTCGATGCTTGAGTTTCTGATGTCGGACGAAGGTGTCTCGATCTTCCGCGTCTGCGTGGCTGAGGCCCAAAGGTTCCCAGAATTGGGGCGTGCTTTCTATGAAACAGGCCCTTCAACGGCCATGTCCCATGTCGCAGGCTATCTCAGCACGCCGAAGGTGGGCGACATGCTTGATATAGATGACCCGATGAAGGCCGCGGATTTGTTCATGAAGCTGTGCCGTGGTGATCTAATGCTGCGCCGTCTTTTATGCGTCAGCAGCGAAGCCACCCATGAAGAAGTGTCCGAAGCCGCAGATGAGGTGGTGGCTACATTTATGGCACGGTATCGCAAGGCCTAATCTACAAGGGATTTGAACATAACAAGGGCGTCCACCAATCCTTTGCTTGGATGATCAAAGGCTTGTGGCAAACGGCCCACAATCTCGAAACCTGCCTTTTGCCATGTCGCAACCGCACGCGTGTTTTCCGAAACGACAAAGTTATACTGCATCCCGCGATAGCCTTCGGCGCGGGCAGTCTGGAGCGAATGCGCCAACATCGCACGCGCAATCCCGTGCCCCTGCGCCGCTGTAGCAGTGATATACCCACAATTGCAGATATGGGCGCCGCCGCCCGCCTGATTGGGACGGATGTAATAGGTGCCAACGACCTCACCCCCGTGTTCTGCTATGAACACGGACTTTTCGGGAGCCGTCCAAAAGGCCAAGGCATCGGCCTCGGATATGTCAGGGTCGACTGTATATGTATCACCCGCCCGAAACACAGGCAGCACTAGGGATACAAGCGCCGCATCATCGCGGGCCGTTTTTGGACGAATTGTGATTTCGGTTTTCGCGTTCATGTCGCGCAAATGGCCACGCCGCGCCCCAAAGCGCAAGATGGCAGCTTGCTATAACCCCCGATTCTCTCTATATGACGGATTAACAGGTGCTTGGGGGTCCAAACTCCACGCTCCACCCTAGATGCTTCCGCGGGCCCTGTGGCCCGTTTTTTTATGTCCATAGGTCTTATGTCCAACCTGATCGCAAAATCGAGCATTGATCGCCGCATGGCTGAGATCATCACCCCTGTCATCGAAGATATGGGGTTTGAACTGGTGCGCGTGCGCCTGATGGGCGGCGAGACAAAAACCCTGCAGGTGATGGCAGACCGCCCCGATGGCGGGATCAATGTGGATGATTGCGCCGATATCTCAACGGCGATTTCGGCAAGCCTTGATGTCGAAGACCCGATTGAGGGGGCCTATAACCTCGAAGTTTCTAGCCCCGGTATCGACCGCCCGCTGACGCGGTTGAAGGATTTCGACATCTGGCAGGGCTATGAAGCCAAACTTGAAACAAGCGAAATGATCGATGGCCGCAAGCGCTTTAAGGGTGTTTTGGCAGGGATCGAAAACGATGAAGTGCTTATCAATGTTGAACAAGGTGGCGAGACGGTCACCCTTGGCCTCGATTTTGATTGGCTTTCAGATGCGAAGCTCGTTCTGACCGATGACCTGATCGCCGAGATGCTGCGCCAGCGCAAAGCCTCGGGGGTCATTGACGAAACCCAATTTGATGAAATCACGCAAGAGCCCGAAGAGGCGGAGGACTGAAAATCCATGGCTATTACATCAGCAAACCAACTTGAGCTGTTGCAAACAGCAGAGGCCGTTGCCCGCGAAAAGATGATCGACCCCGATCTGGTCATCGTGGCAATGGAAGAAAGCCTCGCCCGCGCCGCGAAATCGCGTTACGGCTCGGAATTGGATATCCGCGTTTCGATTGATCGCAAGACAGGCCGCGCGACATTTACCCGTGTCCGCACTGTGGTTGAGGAAATCGAAAACCATTTCATTGAAATGACACTGCGCGATGCACGTGCCTATAAGGCAGATGCAGAAATCGGTGACGAGATCATTGAAGAAGTGCCCCCTGTTGAAATGGGCCGTATCGCCGCGCAAAGCGCCAAGCAGGTGATCCTGCAAAAAGTGCGCGAAGCTGAGCGTGATCGCCAATATGAAGAATTCAAAGACCGTGCAGGCACAATCATTAACGGTGTCGTAAAGCGCGAAGAATATGGCAATGTGATTGTCGATATTGGCCGTGGCGAGGCCGTTTTGCGCCGTAATGAAAAAATTGGGCGCGAAAGCTATCGCCCCAATGAGCGCATCCGCTGCTATATCAAAGATGTCCGCCGCGAGGCGCGCGGCCCTCAGGTCTTCCTCAGCCGCACCGCGCCCGAATTCATGGCGGAATTGTTTAAGATGGAAGTGCCTGAAATTTACGATGGCATCATCGAGATCAAGGCCGTTGCCCGTGACCCAGGCTCTCGCGCGAAGATCGCGGTGATTTCCTATGATAACTCGATTGATCCCGTTGGTGCTTGTGTGGGTATGCGCGGCAGCCGCGTACAGGCTGTGGTGAACGAGTTGCAGGGCGAAAAAATTGATATCATTCCATGGAATGAGGACGCCCCAACTTTCCTTGTGAACGCGCTGCAACCTGCCGAAGTGACCAAGGTGGTTTTGGACGAAGATGCAGGAAAAATCGAAGTTGTTGTTCCTGACGAACAGCTGTCTCTTGCCATCGGGCGCCGTGGTCAAAACGTGCGTTTGGCAAGCCAGTTGACAGGGCTTGATATCGACATCCTCACCGAAGAAGAAGAAAGCGCGCGCCGTCAGGCCGAATTCGCCGAACGCACCAAGCTGTTCATGGACACATTGGATTTGGACGAATTCTTTGCCCAACTTCTGGTATCCGAAGGCTTCACCTCTTTGGAAGAGGTTGCCTATGTCGAGCAAGAAGAATTGCTTGGCATTGATGGTGTTGATGAAGCAACCGCGGACGAGCTTCAGGCCCGTGCGCGTGACTATATCGAAGAGCAAAATCGCAAAGTCCTCGAAAGCGCCAAGGCGCTTGGTGTCGAGCAAAGCTTGATTAATTTCGAAGGGCTAACGCCACAGATGCTTGAGGCGCTTGGCCAAGATGGGGTCAAAACGCTGGAAGACTTCGCAACCTGTGCTGATTGGGAATTGGCAGGCGGTTGGACAACCGTAAACGGCGAGCGCGTCAAAGATGAAGGCGTGCTTGAGAAATTCGATGTCAGCCTCGAAGAAGCCCAGAATATGGTCATGTCCGCCCGTTTGGCCTTGGGTTGGGTAACCGAAGAAGACCTTGCATCTGACCAAGAAGACGCAGGCGAAGAAGAAGAGTAAGCCCGATTTCAGGAGCCAAAACCATGTCCCGTGGCGGTGCCACCAAAACCAAAGACACGTCCGAGCGGCGCTGTATCGCAACAGGCGACACAGCGCCAAAGGCGGGGCTGTTGCGTTTTGTGGTCAGCCCTGAGAATGTGGTGACGCCCGATATCCTTGAACGCCTACCGGGCCGAGGCATATGGTGCAGCGCTGATCGCGCGGCGGTGGAATTGGCGGTCAAGAAAAACCTCTTCTCCCGCTCAGCCAAAGCGCAGGTGACTGTGCCAGATGATTTGGTGGGCACGCTTGAAACCCTGCTTGCGCGGCGCATTGGCGATTTGATTGCCTTGGCGCGCAAATCTGGTGATGCCGTTGCAGGGTTCGAAAAGGTCAAAGATTGGCTTGCCACGCGCCCTGTGCGGGTGCTGCTGCAAGCTTCGGACGGGTCTGAACGGGGAAAGTCCAAGCTTTGGACGCCTGAGGGCGCGCGTTACTTCGATTGCCTGACCGCTTTTGAATTAGGTTTGGCATTCGGGCGAGAAACTGTGATACATGGCGCGCTGGCGACTGGCGGACTCGGCGATCGTGTTGTAGAGGAAGCAGCAAAGCTGCAAGGGCTGAGGCCCAAAACCAGCTTGAACAACGGCAAGACCGTTGGGAAGGACAAGAAAGACGCATGAGCGATCAAGACGGAAAAAAACCACTCGGACTATCTGGCGGCGCCCGCAGCGGACGCGTGAACCAGAGCTTTTCGCGTGGACGCACGAAAACGGTTGTTGTGGAAACCAAGCGCAAGCGCGTGATGGTTCCCAAATCGGGTGCAGGCGGCAAAGATGATGGCACGGGTAATATGGAGGGTGGCAACGCTTCCGCCAATCCAGAACTCGAACGCCGTATGAAGGCCGTAATGGCCGCCAAGGCCCGTGAGGCCGAAGAAGAAGAGCAGCGCCAGCGCGAAGAGCAAGAACGCGAAGAAGAGCGTCAGCGCCGCCGCGCCGAGGCCGAGGCCCGCGAACGCGAGGAGCGTGAACGCGAAGAGGCCATCCGCGCCAAGGAAGAAGAAGAGCGCCGCCGCCTTGAGGAATCAAAGGCCGCAAAGTCCCGTAAAGCGGACAGTGCCCCCGTGGTGACATCCCCCGCAGATCTGCCTGATCCTGCGGTGGCGGCTACCCGCGCGAAATCAGCCGCAGCACCTGCGCGCCGTGATACGGATCGGGACGACAAGCGCGAGCGCGTCTCGAAAGGTGATCGCGACAATGATGGCCGCCGTTCCGGCAAGCTGAGCGTCAATCAGGTTTTCTCTGATGGCGAAGGCGGGCGTCAGCGCAGCCTTGCTGCAATGAAACGCAAGCAGGAGCGTCAGCGCCAGAAGGCGATGGCATCCCAAGGTGACCGCGAAAAAATCGTCCGCGATGTGCAAATTCCAGAAACCATCGTGGTTTCCGAATTGGCCAACCGCATGGCCGAACGCGTGGCCGATGTGGTTAAATCGCTGATGCAGATGGGCATGATGGTCACGCAGAACCAATCCATCGATGCCGACACGGCGGAATTGATCGTCAGCGAATTTGGTCACCGCGTGCAGCGTGTATCTGACGCGGATGTGGAAGATGTGATCAAGGTCGAAGAAGACAGCCCAGCCGAGCTGCAACCACGACCACCTGTCATCACGATCATGGGCCATGTTGACCACGGCAAGACCTCGTTGCTTGACCGCATTCGCAAGGCCAATGTTGTCTCTGGCGAAGCGGGCGGGATCACGCAGCATATCGGGGCCTATCAGGTGCGCACCGAGAGCGGCGCGCTTTTGACCTTCCTTGATACGCCGGGTCACGCGGCCTTTACCTCCATGCGGGCGCGTGGGGCGAATGTCACGGATATCGTGGTGCTTGTGGTTGCCGCCGATGACGCGGTGATGCCGCAGACCATCGAAGCGATTAACCACGCCAAGGCGGCCAAAGTGCCGATGATCGTGGCGATTAACAAAATCGACAAACCCGCTGCCAATCCTGACAAGGTGCGCACCGATTTGCTTCAACATGAGGTGATCGTTGAGAAGATGTCAGGTGAGGTGCAGGATGTCGAAGTTTCCGCCGCCACTGGCCAAGGTTTGGATCAATTGCTTGAATCCATCGCGCTTCAGGCCGAATTGCTTGACCTGAAGGCGAACCCTGACCGCGCAGCCGAAGGGGCCGTCATCGAGGCGCAGTTGGATGTGGGCCGTGGCCCTGTTGCCACTGTTCTGGTGCAACGCGGCACGCTGAAACAAGGCGATATCTTCGTTGTGGGCGAGCAATGGGGTAAAGTCCGCGCGCTGATCAACGATCAGGGCGAGCGCGTTAAAGAAGCGGGGCCATCCGTTCCTGTTGAGGTTCTGGGCCTGAACGGCGCACCCGAAGCGGGTGACGTTTTGAACGTGGTGCAAACCGAAGCACAAGCCCGCGAGATTGCGGATTACCGCATCCAAGTTGCCAAAGACAAACGCGCCGCAGCAGGTGCAGCAACAACCTTGGATCAGCTTTTGGCAAAGGCCAAGGCGGATGAAAACGTCAAGGAATTGCCCATCGTGGTCAAAGCTGACGTTCAAGGTTCGGCCGAAGCCATCGTTCAGGCGATGGAAAAAATCGGTAATGACGAAGTGCGCGTGCGCGTTCTGCACTACGGCGTGGGCGCGATCACAGAATCCGATATCGGCTTGGCCGAGGCTTCGGGTGCGCCTGTCATGGGCTTTAACGTTCGTGCCAATGCCCCTGCGCGCAATTCCGCCAACCAAAAGGGTGTAGAAATCCGCTATTACAGCGTGATTTATGACCTTGTGGATGATGTGAAGGCGGCAGCTTCAGGTCTGCTTGGTGCTGAAATTCGTGAAAACTTCATCGGCTACGCCCAGATCAAAGAGGTGTTCCGCGTCTCTGGTGTTGGCTCGGTTGCGGGCTGTCTGGTCACCGAAGGTGTCGCGCGCCGCTCGGCGGGTGTGCGCCTGTTGCGCGATGATGTCGTGATCCACGAAGGCACGCTAAAAACCCTCAAGCGCTTTAAAGACGAAGTCAAAGAAGTGCAATCGGGTCAGGAATGCGGCATGGCCTTTGAGAATTACGATGACATCCGCAAAGGCGATGTGATCGAGATTTTCGAACGCGAAGAAGTTGAGCGTAAGCTCAGCTAAGCCGTTCTGAACATGATAAAAAAGGCGCGCCCCACGGGGCGCGTTTTTTTATGCCGATCCTTTGGCAGCGTCAGGATTCAACCGCCAAACCTCAAAATTCAACGCGCCCGCAATGGTGACCCAAAGCAGATAGGGCGCAATCAACGCGCCCGCGAGCGGATCAAGCGCCCAGAAACTCAGCATTGTGCCACAAACCGCAACCCAAAGCGCGCTGAGGATGACCATACCCGCGCGAATGCGGCGCAAGCCAAAGAAAACGGGGCTCCATAGCGTGTTCAGCGCGATTTGCAGCGCCCAAAATCCCATCGCATGGCCATTTTCCGTCACCAATGCCACGCGCGCCGCTGCATAGGCGGAGGCGATATAAAGCACTGTCCAAGCAACGGGAAAGAGCCAATTCGGCGGCGTGAAAAATGGCTTTCGCAAATCGCAATACCACGCGCCAGGGGGAAACATAGATCCCGTGGCCGCAGCAGCAGCGCAGGCGGCAAAAAATAATATGAAAACAGACCAATCCATGATGGATCAGTTAGCGCGTTATGGGTTCGGTTCCAGTATGCGCCCGCGATCTTGCGCCTCTAATTGCGCCAGAACAGATATGACCTGATCACTCCATCCTGCGCGATCTGGTTGCCGCTTGGCGGCGGCATCGACCAAAAAGCGGGTTTCTTCCAAAGGGGGGGCGTAAAGCATCGAGCTGCGCGGCGCCAAAGTGATGATCGTGGCCTGAATTGCAGAATAGCTGAGCAACCCAAATTTTTGTCGCGCCGTTGTGAAAGCGCGTTGCGTGACGCCATCATACCCGCGCCGCGCCACAGCACCGCCAATCGCATCATAGCAGTGCCGCGCGGCCAAAATCCCCGCACGGCTGATCAAGGGCAGTTGGGACACACCCGCCTCGGAGCGTTCATAAAGCCTGCGCGCCTCAGCCAAGAGCCTGCGATTGATCCGCCGAAGGGAAGGCGAAATACGCGGATCTGCGAGAAAGCGATCAAGGTTAACACCTTCTTCCTCAAGCCAATCAAGGGGCAAATAAACGCGCCCTGCGCGAGCATCTTCGCCTACATCGCGGGCGATATTGGTTAATTGCATGGCCACGCCCAGATCACAGGCGCGCGCCAATGCATCGCCCGAACGTACCCCCATCAACACGCACATCATCGCCCCGACAGCCGAGGCAACCCGTGCCGAGTAACCACGCAAATCTGACAAGGTGTCATAGCGCCGCTCGGTCGCATCCCATGCGAGGCCCTCAAGCAGGGCTTCGGGCAAGGCGCGGGGCATTTCGAAATCCTGCACCACCGCAGCAAAGGCGCGATCAGCGGGACAGTCGACAGGCCGCCCACGATAGATACGATCCAACCGATTACTAAGATCAAGAACGGCATGTGCCTTGTTTTGACTGAAATCCACTGCATCATCGGAAATGCGACAGAATGCATATAGTGCCAGCGCAGGATCGCGCACAGTGCGCGGCAAGATACGCGATGCAATATCGAAGGAATGTGACCCTTCGGCAATTGCCGCGCGGCAATAGGCAAGATCCTGATCGTCAATCATTCTGCGGCCATCTTTATCTCATGGCCAGATGAGACGGAGACCGCATCTGGCACCAGTTTTGCCAACACTTCAGCCGATGAAATGACCCCAGGCAAACCCGCCCCAGGATGCGTGCCTGCCCCAACGAGATAGAGACCTTCCGCCTCCTCCGATACGTTATGGGGACGAAAATAGGCGCTTTGCAGGATACGCGGCTCGATTGAGAAGCCAGACCCGTTGGGGGAAAGATAGCGACTTTCAAAATCTGCGGGGGTCAGCACCTCGGAGGCGGAAAGATGCGCGCCCAAATCAGGCAATAGTTGATCTTCCAAAACCTGCTGCACCTTTTGGCGATAGGCTTCGCCCATCTTGGCCCAATCCACGGGATCATCAAACCCCAGATGCGGCACAGGTGAAAGGGCGTAGAACGTATCATCCCCTTCGGGCGCGCAGCTTGGGTCAGTCACCGAGGGGCGATGAACATAAAGGCTCATATCTTCGCTAAGTTTGCCTTTGATAAAGATATCTTTGACCAAACCACGATACCGCGGGCCGTTGAGGATCGTATGATGACCCACATCCGCCCATTTGTTGCGCGTGCCGCGTGTTCCGAAATACCACACAAAAAGACCCATCGACCAACGCGCGCGGGTTAATTTTCCATCCGTCCAACGGCGGCGGGGGCGATTGCGCATCAAATGCTTGTAGGTATGGCCCGCATCTGCGTTTGAGACGACAATATCCGCCGCAACAGCCTCGCCCGTGGCAAGGCGCACACCTGTGGCGCGGTTATCGTGAAAGATGATTTCATCCACAACGTGATGAAAGCGAAGCGCGCCGCCTTGATCCTGAACAACGCGGGCCATGGCCTTGGCAATCGCGGCGACACCGCCCATCGCATAATGGACACCGAATTCTTTTTCGAGATGGCTGACCAAGATATACATCGAGGTCACGTTAAACGGATCCCCCCCGATAAAGAGCGGATGAAAACTAAACGCCATGCGCAGTCGTTCATCCTTAAACCGCTTTGCCGCATGCGCATAAACCGAGCGATCCGCACGCAGCATGCCGAATTTTGGCAAAACCTTGATCAAGTCCCACAGCTTGTGCATGGAACGGCGGCCAAGATCTTCGAACCCAAACCAATAGCGCGCGGCGCTGTCCTGCAAGAACCGCTCATAGCCCTTGGCATCTTGCGGCGAAAGGCGCGCCACTTCGGCGCGCATCGCATCGGTGTTTTGGCTGGCGGTAAAATGTGACCCGTCAGGCCAACGGATTTCGTAAAATGGCTCAATCGGGCGCAGATCAACATCCTGATCGAAATCGCGCCCGCAAGCCGCCCATAATTCCCGAAACACTTGCGGCACGGTGACAATGGTCGGGCCGAGGTCAAAGCGATGCCCGTTCTGGTAGAGCGCAGAGCCACGCCCCCCCGCCATATCCAATTTATCAATGACCGTGACGCGATAGCCCTTCGCCCCCAACCGCATGGCCGAGGCCAATCCCCCCAACCCCGCCCCAATCACAATCGCATGGGGGCGAGCATCGCCCGCATTTGGGGCAAAGCGCGATCGAGGATCGCTATGCACTCGGTGGTCATCCATCATAGGCCCTATCGTAAACTGTCTAGTTTAATTTACAACATGAATTCACAGCTAAAGCTGATCACGAATACAAGCGCACCAACAAAACAAAAGAAATCATTGAAATATATTGTTCTCTTTCCTTTGTTGGCTAAATCTGTCACTATTAGTTGACAGATAAAAAGATCGACCATGCAATCTGTAACGCTAAGCTTATTTCGATTTGGAACCGTCTCCGCACGGATGTGGGCCTTTGCCCAAATGGCAACAGCACGATTCGCCTTGCGCCGTGAGGCGGGGATCGGGTTTTTCAAATTGCTTGGCTCAGGCACGGGTGAGGGATTTACGCCGATTCCGAATGTTTCGGTTTATGCCATTCTTGCCACTTGGCCCGACCATGTGACCGCACAATCTCAGATTGCAAAAAGTCCAACCTTCCGCCGCTATCGCGCACATGCAGTCGAAGATTGCACCCTGTATCTCACCCCAAGCACAGCGCGGGGGGAATGGGATGGGCAAGCGCCGTTTGTGACCGATTCTGAGCCAACAAACGGCCCGATTGCGGCGCTGACCCGCGCCACAGTAAAACCCCTAAATGCGCTGCGCTTCTGGCGGCGCGTCCCTGATATTTCGCAGGTCATTGGCGATGATCCTAACGTTCTGTTCAAGATCGGCGTTGGCGAAGTGCCTCTCCTGCATCAGGTCACGTTTTCAATTTGGCCAGACACGCAAACCATGGCGCGTTTTGCACGCCATGACGGCCCGCATGCCCGCGCCATAAAAGCCGTGCGCGATGGCGCATGGTTCAAAGAAGAACTCTACGCCCGCTTTGCCCTAAAAAATATAGAAGGCACGTGGGAGGGCGGCTGTCCCCTGCAATCCCGTATCCCGACCTATGAAAGGCCCATTATATGAGCCACGCTTTTCCTTTTTCTGCCATCGTAGGCCAAGATGCGATGAAACAAGCCATGCTTTTGACCGCTATTGATGCGGGCATTGGCGGCGTTTTGGTTTTCGGGGATCGCGGCACGGGGAAATCAACCGCCGTGCGGGGCTTGGCCGCTTTGCTGCCACCGATTACGGCGATAAAGGGGTGCCCTGTGAATTCTGCCACTGAGGCAGACATACCTGATTGGGCCAATGTTGCGAATCGCGAAGTGGGCGAAAAACCCACACCCGTGGTCGACCTGCCGCTTGGCGCAACAGAGGATCGCGTGGTCGGGGCCTTAGATATCGAAAAGGCGCTCGCCAAGGGTGAAAAGGCTTTTGAAGCAGGCCTTCTTGCGCGGGCCAATCGCGGCTATCTCTATATTGACGAGGTCAACCTGCTCGAGGATCACTTGGTCGATCTTTTGTTGGATGTGGCACAGTCTGGCGAAAATCTGGTCGAGCGGGAGGGTCTCTCAATCCGCCACCCTGCACGATTTGTTTTGGTGGGTTCGGGCAACCCAGAAGAAGGCGAATTGCGGCCCCAACTTTTGGATCGTTTCGGCCTTTCCGTTGAAGTGAAAAGCCCAAAGGATATCGACACACGCATTGAGGTCATCAAGCGCCGCGATGCCTTTGATCAAGACCGTGCGAAATTTGTGAAATCCTGGGCCAAATCGGATGAGACTATCCGCAAATCCATCATTGCCGCGCGCAAACGCCTGTCAAAAATCCGCACAAGTGATGCGATCTTGAAGGATTGCGCCGCCCTGTGCCTTGAACTTGGATCAGACGGGTTGCGCGGCGAATTAACCCTGTTGCGCGCCGCCCGCGCGCAAGCCGCGTTCGAGGGATCCTCCGAAATCACACGCGCGCATTTGCGGGCCGTTGCACCCATGGCGCTGTCACACCGCTTGCGCCGCGACCCGCTCGATGAGGCAGGCTCCACCACGCGCGTGATGCGCACAGTTGAGGCTGTGCTGCCATGACACCAGCACAGGACAGATGGGCCAGTTTCAATCTGGCCATCGCCCTGTTTGCGATTGATCCCGCACCCCTTGGGGGTATTTGGCTTCGGGCCCGCGTTGGCCCCGTTCGGGATCGGATTATTCAGGCTCTAAACAAGGCGTTAGAAACTGATTTTTTTCCGCGCGTTCACCCAAATATCAGTGATGAGGCCCTGTTTGGCGGGTTAGACCTAAGCGCAACCTTGGCAACTGGGCGCCCTATTCAAACAGAGGGACTTCTCAACAAGGGCGGCACAGTGATCCTGACAATGGCCGAAAGTGCCGAATCCGCGCTTTTGGCACGATTGGCGGGGGCGTTGGACGCTGAGACGGGCTTGTCGATTATTGCCCTAGATGAAGCCGCCGAAGAAGGCGAGGGGTTGGGGCATAGCCTCAGTGATCGCCTTGCGCTGCATCTCCAGCTTGATGCCATTCCACAATCGGCGGCGCAGGAAATGGAATTTGACAGCACAGCCTTGGCCGAGGCGCGTGCGCGCTTTCCCCATGTGCAACATGCGCCTGACGACTATCGTGATCTCTGCTTGGTGGCTGAGGCGCTTGGCGTCACATCCTTGCGCGCCGTTCAGCACGCGCTGCGCCTTGCCCGCCATTCAGCGGCCTTGATGGGGTCGGATCAGGTCGAACAGGCGGATTTGCAACTGGCTGTGGAATTGGCCCTTGCCCCACGCGCCACGCAAATCCCAGAAACGGCCCCGCCTGAACAAGCGCCCCCACCACAACCACAAGAACCAGAGGCGCAAGAAAACCCGTCCGACCCCGAAGATCCACAAAAGGAGGGGGAAGATCTTCCCCCTTTCGAGGCATTGATCGAGGCAGCAAAGGCCATGCTTCCGCCCGACCTCTTGGCACGATTGGCAGCACAGCGCGCCGCACGGCAAAGCAAGGGCAGCTCAGGAACGGGCAACCGCAAGAAGGGCAATCACCGTGGCCGCCCCGTTGCCTCGCGCAGTGGCGAATTGGGGGGCGGCGCGCGGATTGATTTAATGGCAACCTTGCGCTCCGCTGCCCCATGGCAAGGGCTGCGCGCCCATACGACAGCGCCCAAGCCGCGCGGCCTGCATATCCGCAAAAGTGACATCCGCGTCAAGCAGTTTGAACAAAGCTCTGACAGGGTGATTATCTTTGTGGTGGATGCGTCTGGCTCTAGCGCGATGTCCCGCATGGCCGAGGCCAAGGGGGCGATTGAGTTGATGCTGGCAGAGGCCTATGCGCGGCGCGATCATGTGGCCTTGGTTGCGTTTCGCGGCGCAGGTGCGGATATTTTGCTGAACCCCACACGATCCCTCGTGCAGACCAAACGCCGCTTGCAAGACTTACCAGGTGGGGGGGGCACACCGCTTGCCGCAGGGCTGAAATCGGCCCTTGATCTGGCGGTTCTCACAAGTGGAAAGGGAATGACGCCGTCCATCGCGGTTCTGACGGATGGGCGCGCGAATGTCAGTCTGGATGGCAGCGCAAATCGCGCGCAAGCGGGCGAAGATGCGCAGAATATGGCAAAGGCCCTGCGCGGTCGCGGTGTTCCCGCGATCGTCATCGACACAGGGCAACGCCCAACGCGAGGGCTGGATGATCTGGCCAAGGTAATGGGCGCGGCCTATGTGCCGCTTCCGCGCGCAGATGCCAAATCCCTCAGCGCCGCTGTCGAGGCGGCATTGCCAAGCGCATGAGCGGGCTTGCGGATATTCCAAGCAACTGGCCGTGGCGCGCCCATAGCCAAATCATCGCATCCCATCCCCATCGGTGGCATGTGCAGATTATGGGCACAGGCCCTGATCTGGTTTTGATCCATGGCGCAGGCGCATCTACGCATTCTTGGCGGGCCATGATGCCACTATTGGCACAAACTCATCGCGTCATTGCCTTTGATCTGCCAGGTCAGGGCTTTAGCCGTGCTGGCACCCGCAGTCGGTCATCCCTGTCCTTGATGGCGCAAGACGTTTTGCGGCTGCTGCAGGGCCAAGGCATCACGCCCGAGGTGATTATTGGCCATTCTGCGGGGGCCGCGATTGCCTTGCAGCTGATGCTGCTTGCGCCTGATACTGCGCAAGGGGTCGTAGCGATCAACGGGGCGCTTGAGAATTTCTCTGGCGCTGCGGGTTGGCTCTTTCCAATCATGGCAAAAATGATGGCCATGAACCCGCTTACGGGGCTTTTCTTAGGCTCGGGGATGAGTGACCGCAGGCTGATTGCGATTCTGCAAACAACAGGCTCAGAACCTGATGCCGAAACCTTGGGCCATTATCACGAATTGATGCGCAGGCGCGCACATATCGAGGCAACTTTAGCAATGATGGCGCAGTGGGATTTAGAGGCGCTGCACCGCAGCCTTCCCCAGATCACTGCGCCAATCCTGTTCTTGCATGGCGCTAAGGATCAAGCAGTTGCACTAGAGGTCGCCAAGCGCGCCCAAGGGATGGTGCCGCAGGGCACCATGAAGGTGATTTCGGATGCAGGGCATCTTTTGCCTGAATCACATCCCGCCGAGGCGGTTGCTGCGATCGCCGACTTCGTGCAATCGCTTCGCAAAAAATGAAAAAGGCAGATCAATGTCTGCCCTTTTCAATGCCGTCACAAAACGATGCGGTTACTGCGCCGCAAGGCTTGCGAGATATGCATAGACGTTTTTCGCGTCTTCTTCACCACGGACACGGAACGCCATAGCGCTGCGTGCGCGGTTGTCACCGGTTGCTTCTTTCAAAAAGGCGGTCGGGTCTTGCACATAGGCCACAAACGCCTCTTCCGTCCAAACAACCCCTGCTTCACCTGCCGCGGTGATAGATGGAGAATAACGGAAATCTTCGACCGAAGCCGCAGGACGACCTGCAACGCCGTAAAGATTTGGGCCTGTGCGGCCATTGCGGCCTGCCAGAGTTTCACCTGCATCGTTTGCCACCACGTGGCAAGCGACACATTGATTGAAGACACGCTCACCTGCAGCCGCATCACCCGATGCGCCATGGCCATCCGCGAAGGCGGACGTTGCAGCGCATAGTCCTGCGACTGCTGCGATGATTGCAGATTTTTTCATGGTTCTCTCTCCCTCGGTTAAAGTAACCGCTCAGCAACCTAGCCCTTTTTCGAGCCGCTCCAAGGGCAATTTACAGAAAACTTGTCACATCTACGCGACTGCATGCGAAACAGCGCATTGTTTCCAGAGTGTTTTCAGGGCCAAAACGAGATATTCGATGTCCTCATCCGTGTGCAAAGGGCCAGGGGTAAAGCGCAGGCGCTCGGTGCCTTTGGGAACTGTAGGATAATTGATTGGCTGCACATAAATGCCGAATTGTTCCATCAAAATATCCGACAGCATTTTGCATTTCACGGGGTCTTTCACCATCACAGGGATGATGTGGCTGGCATTGTTGACATGCGGGATGCCTTCGGCATCAAGACGGGCGCGCAAACGGGCAACTTGGCGTTGCTGCATGTCGCGCTCATAGCTTGAGTTTTTCAGATGATGAATCGAGGCGCGCGCGGCCGCCGCAACGGCAGGGGGCAGCGCCGTTGTAAAGATAAACCCGCTGGCAAAGCTGCGGATGAAATCCACCAATGCATGGCTGCCCGTGATATAGCCACCGACCACACCATAGGCCTTGCCAAGCGTGCCTTCGATCAGGGTGATGCGATCCATCAGCCCTTCGCGCTCGGCCACACCGCCGCCGCGCGGGCCATACATGCCGACCGCGTGAACCTCGTCAATATAGGTCATCGCGCCGTGCTTTTCGGCCACTTCAACGATCTCGCGGATCGGCGCAATGTCACCATCCATCGAATAGACCGATTCAAACGCGACAATCTTGGTCGCATTGGCGGGCAATTCTGCCAATTGCCGATCCAAATCAGCGACATCGTTGTGCTTCCAAACCCGCTTTTCGCATCGTGCATGACGGATGCCCTCAATCATAGAGGCGTGGTTCAACGCATCCGACAAAATCACCGCATTCGGAAGACGGCTGCCCAAAGTCGAGAGGGCGGCCCAATTTGAAACATAGCCCGAAGTGAACAGAAGGGCCGCTTCCTTACCGTGCAGGTCAGACAATTCCGCCTCGAGCAATTTGTGGTGATAGGCATTGCCCGAGATATTGCGCGTGCCGCCTGCACCTGTGCCGCAGGCCTCGACTGTGTCGATCATTGCCTTGATCACATCGGGGTGCTGGCCCATGCCCAAATAGTCATTCGAGCACCAAACAGTGACTTCTTCTTGACCTTCGCCATGATTTTGGACGCGGGGGAAATCTCCACATTTGCGCTGCAATTCTGCGAAGACGCGATAATTGCCCTCTTGTTTCAGGGTGTCCAACTGGCTCTGAAAGAGTTTGTCAAAATTCATCGCACGTCCTCATTTTGCAAAATAGCGATCTGGGGGCCGTCTTGGCCATTGCTTTGGCGAGACGGAAGCATCCACCGCCACAGCCGTTCATCGGGAAGGGGCAGAACCATGAACCAATGCTCTAACAAAGCGAGCATGGTCAGGGCTGCCAATAAAGCGAAACCAATCTCTTGCGACATGGTTTGCGCGCTCCAAATCCGCTCCATCCAACAGGCAGCGGCAAAGCTGAGGCCCGTGATCGAGAGCGGAAACAGCCAATTCATCCGCGCGGTGCGAAAGTGACTTGGCAAATGGTTCAGGGGTTCGGGAATGAATTCCACATTGATTTTTCGCACCCCAAGATAAAGGTTCAGCTTGGCGCTGATCCGCGCGAAAAACAGAATTGCGAATGTCCACATCCCAAAGGGGTTCACCGCATCAAGGCTAAACAGGATCATCGTCACCATCATGAACACCAACAGAAGTTCATGATAAGCAATGGTGCCCCATGCGCGGATAAAGCGTTCCCACTCAGGAACCCCATCCCTCAGGCGGTTGCGGTTGGGGCCTGTGATGACACCCGTCAAAAAGGCAAGTTCAATCCAACCCCAAAGCGCGATGGCAGACAAAAACGCCACATAAACCCCTGCAAGGCTCTCGTCATAGCGGGATTCCAAGAACCCAACCGCCCCCAAGATCAAAAAGGGCAGGTTCATCAAAACGGCCCAAATTCGGGCCTGACGACCTGCCTGATCTGCGCGCCGCACAACCAAAAGGATTGCCCCTGTGGAAAACCACCACAGGAACAAGGCGACCAAGGCCGCCACCCAAGGATTATGCAGCGCAGCCGCGATCAATAGACGGGTTCCATCCGCGTGCTCACAGGCACGGCATGAGATTTCGCAGGGATCGTGTACAGCGCCACAAAGGCCAGACCCGCACGAATGCTGGCGCCAATTCGCTTGAAGAATTTGCCATGCGCCTTGGCATCGGCCAAATCCGCATTGGCGGCTTGCAAGGCCGTCAGACCTTTCTGCCAACGGGGATGATCAATGTCCAAAGTGATTGGGAAAATCTGCTTTGAGATGTCACTGGTTTTGCGGAACACTTCGTGGCCATACCAATCGGTATCTACACCCAAAGCCTCGTGAAAAGCGGGGCGTTGGTGGTCGCGCACATACATCGTTGCGAACACGGCAGTGAGGAAGAATTTGATCCACAAAACATTCACGCCACGCGTCAGCTTGGGGTCAGTCTTCATCAACAGCGCGAATGCCTCGCCATGGCTGAACTCATCATTGCACCATTCCTTGAACCATTTGAAAATCGGATGGAACCGATGTTCAGGATGCGCCTCAAGATGGCGGAAGATGGTGATATAGCGCGCATAGCCGATCTTTTCGGACAGATATGTGGCGTAATAGATGAATTTCGGCTGGAAATAGGTGTATTTCTTGGCTTGAGTCAGAAAGCCCAAATTCACCGCAATCCCCGCTTCCCGCAGCGCGTCATTGATAAAACCTGCATGGCGGGCTTCATCACGGGCCATCAACTGGAACAATGTGGTGATGTCCTCATTGCTGCCGCGCCGTTTCATTTCTTTGTAGAGAACACAGCCCGAGAATTCGGCTGTGCAGGAGGAAACAAGGAAATCAATGAATTCCTTTTTCAGCTTTGGCTCCATCCCATCCCAATCGATGTGATCCCAATCTTCGTTTTTCTTGAAATGGCCCTTATTGGGGTCGGATTTCATTTGATCAATCAGCTGATCCCAATCGCTGCGGACTGATGAAACATCAATCGCATCCAATTCGTCAAAATTGGTCGTGTAAAACCGCGGGGTCAAAAGCGTGTTTTGCATCGCAAGCGCGGTTGCGCTTTCACTATCAACCACTGCTTGTTCGTAATTGCGTGCCGCCAAAGCGTCTTCAACGGTGGTCGCATCTGCGGAATGTTTTGCTTGGACATTCATAGCGAAACCTCCTCTGAGAAACTAAATTCACACAGCTCCATGAACTCGAAATCACCTGTCATTTTTGTCCAAAGCTGTTCGATTTTGCTGGCGCGGGTGATCGTGGCGGTGCGGGTTTCGCACACCACTTCGCCATAAGGCGCCATCACCGGCGCGCCATGCACCAATACCTCGTCACCTGGATTAATGGTTGCGCCGTTCAAGAATTTCACATGCGCGTGCAGGCTTTCGAATTTGTGGCTCACCTCAACCTCGCAAGGGGCCGTTTCGGTCGTTCTGGTCATCCATCCCATGGGTCATTCCTCCATGATGCGGGCAAACACCCGCTCGTTATCCGCGCCAAAGCCATAAAGCTCGGTGCGGAAATCCGTCAGATCATCGCGTAGGGCGAGGCGGCCATCAGCCATCCGAACCAAACGGATTGGATCGCTGCCAGATGCGCCAACAGCGCCGCGGCGGCGTTCAAGCACGCGATAAATCCCCGCGACAAAGCCACCTTCCTCTTTGCTCAAGGTGACAATCACATTGCCTTCGGTATCCATCACGCGTGCTGATCCATCCATAGAGCCGAAAATCTGGATCAACCGCTCCTCCAAAACGGGCAGTTCATCCGCGGATGGGGGCATTGCCGCGAGCGGGCGATCCGTCAGCTTGGCATAGGTCACGATGACAAGAACGCTCATGCACAGCACAAACATTGCGCGCACCAGAACCTTGGGCACCATTTCGCGGTCACGTTCGACCAGTTTATCTTCAGGGCTCATTGCCATAATCAGATCCCCCTTATTCTGCCGCAACCGCGCCACTTGGCGCAGGATCACGTTTGACAACGGGTTGGCTGACCACGGTTTCTGCCGCCTCAGACAGGATCGCAGCCACGTTTTGCGCATCAGGAATGCAACGCAACGCAGGTTGGGTGTTTTTCATCACCCATGGCCGCACATGGGGCCATGTATTCAAATAGGATAACCGCACATTGGATGGCATCAATTCCAAGGCAATCGTGCCAGTCCCATCCTTGCGCAATCCCAAATTCGCATTGGCCACCTGACGGTAGGGCAGGTTCAACGTCATCGTCAAAGCCGCACCAATCCGCATGGCAACACGGCGGTTTGTGATGGTGTAAACCGTTGCTTTGGCTTGGACATAGGCCACACCCAAAAGCAGAACCGCCACAATCGCGCCAAGCACCAAGAAGAAGGATGCAGCAATCGCACTGTCGGCCCATGAGGTGACGGCAGCCCCAGATGTGGTGCGCCAAGCGAAGAGGAATAGGAAATATCCAACGACCCACCAGAAACTCAGCGCATCTTTCGCCAGAGCAAACCAATGGGGTGCGCCCTGCCAAAGAATTTCTTCTCCAGCAGGGGGCTTTTCGGGCAAACCACGAACAGGCTCGGTCTGAAAGTCGTCATGTGGCATGGGTCGTCCTCCTTTAGAGGTGGTAAGAAATTACAAAAGCGGGTCTGTCCGCTCTTGGGAGGCGTAGAGCGTGCCGCCACCGTAGAAGCCTGAGATTTTATCTTCCTCAAGCAAGGTCACTTGATTGGGTGACTTGGTGACAGGGACTTTGGTGAAATGCTCTGCAAAGATCGAATTGACGACAACGCGGTCAGATTTGATCTTGGCCATCTGGATCGGAACCAAGCGGGCGGTTCCGTCAGCAACTTCAACCTCAAGATACCGCACCAATTGCTCGGGCGCATCGACCCACATATCAGTCACAGTGCCTGCTGCAGCGCCATCCCCCGCGATAACTGTAAGGCCACGCGGATCACGACCCGCTGAAACGCGGTAATCGTCCATCTGCCCCATAGGGACAATTTTCGGATGACCATGGCCGTCCAATTCGGGCAGGTCACGGCGCTTTGCCCAGCTTGCGGGGCCAACACCATCAACCATTGGATCGCCAGTGGGCTCAAACGGATAGCCATTCGCAGCATTGGTCTGACGCAGGGCCAGATTGTCACGCGCTTGCACATCCTTGCCTGGAACAGTGACTTCACCGCGGCCATGCATCAGTTTGAACGTCTTTTCCTTTGGCAAAGGAAAAGGCCCCTGATTGGCGGCAACGCTGCCATCATCATTCTCCAACGGATAACCTTCCCGCATATTTTCAGTTTGCAGATAGTAAATCAGTAGGGCGAAGAAGATCCAAAACAGCCAAATAGACAGGCTGGCCAGATCAAAATTGCCGAAAAATGCATTTTCCATGGATTTTATCCTCCTAGGTTCGGCGGTTACGTGGGCAGGTCGGCGAGCCCGATCTTGCCGGCCTCCCCGCGCGAGTATGTGCTTTGCGTCCGCACAAGCGGGCCCAAAGCGACAAGGGTGAAAAACAGAAGCAAAATTTCAAAATGATAGACGACCGAATAGCCCGTGGCGGGGCTATTCAACGCCTCGCCCAAGCCGCCAGAGATGGCGATCTGGTTAATCGTGTCACGCAGGCCACCCCCGATTGCGATGGACAAACCTGCGGCCGTTGTCTGAGCCGCGCCCCATGCGCCAAGCGCCAAGCCACGGCCCGCGCTGCCCTCAGCAGGCATGGTCATTGCGGCGGTGAGCGTTGAAACTGAAAACAAGCCACCGCCAAAACCAATGAGGCAGGCGCCCAAGAAGAACATAAATTCAGACGCCATCGGATTTGCAAAAATCACAGCGGAAAACGCGGCAAGCCCCGCCAATATCCCGCGCGCGCCCATCCGATAGGGGTTGATGCCATCTGACAGCCAACGCGAGGCCAACGCGAAACCAACCAAGGCCCCCGCTGACCATGTCGCGGTCAAAAGCGTTGTTTTCGATACGCTCAGCCCAAGGATTTCGCCGCCATAAGGTTCGAGCAAGACATCCTGCATGTTGAAGGCCATAGTGCCAAGGAACACCACAACCAAAAGCCTGCCCGCAGGGCCACCGCGCGCAAAATCGCGCCATGCATCGCCAAAACTTGGCGCAGGCTCTTCCCGCTCAGCCTTGGTCATCGGGCGGACTTTTTCCTGCTTCCAAAGGGCAATCATATTCAGCACCAAGGTCGCAACAGCCGCGCCTTGCACGACACGGATCAGGGTCAAGCCAGAGAAATCGCGCAGCAGCCAGCCAATCACGAGGGCTGAAATCGCCATGCCCACCAAATACATGACATAGAGCAACGCCACGACCCGTGGCCGTGTGTCCTCGGTCGCGCGATCGGCAGCCAAAGCAAGCCCTGCGGTTTGGGTCATATGCATCCCCAACCCCGTCATGACAAAGGCAAGCCCCGCAAGAACCTCACCCGCAAAGGGCACCTCGTGCACAACATCACCGCCCAAAACCAACAGGCTTGCAGGCATGATGGCGAGACCACCAAACTGCCACAGCGTGCCAAACCATAAATATGGGATCCGCTTCCACCCCAACGCGCTGCGGTGGTGATCCGATTTGTGACCCAAAAAGGCACGAAACGGCGCAATCAACACAGGCAAGGCGACCATGATCGCCACTAATGTTGCGGGCAATGACAGCTCTACGATCATCACGCGGTTCAGCGTGCCCAAAAGCATGACCCCCGCCATCCCAACCGAGATCTGAAACAGGGACAAGCGCAGCAATTGTGCCAAAGGCAACGCGTCACTCGCGGCATCTGCAAAGGGCAAGAATTTTGTGGAGATGCGAGACAAGGCGCTCATTTCACATACTCCAAACAAGAGGAGATATAAAACCCGCGCGAGACGCGCGCGACCTCGGAAATCGAGCCTGTTGCCCCTGTTTGTGACGTATGATGACGCAGATATTTCGCCGTATGCGGGATCATCACAGGCGAGCGATCCGAGCGCGGGAACAATTTTCCCAAACCCCAAAAGGCCATCAAAAACGCTGTGCGCGGCGCAACAGTGAACACCACCTTACCAGAAACGCGCGGACAGAGCTGCGCCAAGGCGCGGCCCAAATCTGGCGCCTCGTAATAGATCATCGAGTCCATCGCGATCACATGATCAAAGCTGCCCAAATCAGGGGACAGCATATCGCCTGCGCGGAACTCGACCTGAGATTGCAAAGTTTCTGGAAGGCGCTTTTTCGCGATTTCGACCAAAGAGGGCGAGATATCAATCGCGACTACATATGCACCCCGCGCAGCCAGTTCAGCGGTCATCTGCCCCGCACCACAGCCCGCATCCAAAATGCGCAATCCCGTCAAATCCTCAGGCAATTGCCCAAGCATTATCGCGCGCATCTGATCACGCCCTTCGCGCACAGTTTGGCGCACGCGCGAGACAGGCGCGTCCGAGGTCAGCCGCTCCCATGTTTTGGTAGCGGTTCTGTCGAAATATTCTTCAACACGGGCGCGGGTCGCGCCATATGTCGGCGTTGCGACCATCAATCAAATCCTAGCAATTCGAAGATACGCCGATCCTCCAAGGGTTCAGGCGCAAGTGGTTCTGTGCCAGCCCAAAGCGTTTCAGCCAAACGGATATATTCTGCACGGCATTGCACGATATCCTCATCATCGGGCATCTCGAACAATGTCTTTTTCTTGAGGCGGGAACGGCGAATGGCATCCACATCAGGCATATGGCCAATGCGGCGGAACCCGACCTCTGAACAGTAACGATCCACCTCATCGGTGTCGCGCGAGCGGTTCGCGACACACCCCGCAAGGCGGACGTTGTAATTCTTGGATTTGGCCTGCACTGCCGCAATGATGCGGTTCATCGCATAGATACTGTCAAAATCATTCGCCGTGACGATCAAGGCACGATCTGCGTGCTGCAAAGGGGCCGCAAAACCGCCGCAGACCACATCGCCCAGAACATCAAACAAGACGACATCCGTATCGTCTAACATGTGGTGCTGTTTCAGCAGTTTCACTGTTTGACCCACAACATAACCGCCGCAGCCCGTGCCAGCGGGGGGGCCGCCCGCCTCGACACACATGACGCCATTGTAACCCGTGGTCACGAAATCCTCGGGGCGCAGTTCTTCAGCGTGAAAATCGACATCCTTCAAGATATCAATCACAGTCGGCTGCAAATGCCCCGTCAGGGTAAATGTGCTGTCATGTTTTGGATCACAGCCGATTTGCAAAACACGCTTGCCCAATTTGCTGAACGCAGCAGATAGGTTTGAGGAGGTTGTGGATTTGCCAATCCCACCCTTGCCATAAACCGCAAAGACCTGCGCGCCTTCGATCTTCAGGCTTGCATCCTGATGCACCTGCACCGACCCATCCCCATCCTCGCCCTTGCGCAAAATTGGGGGGGTGGCCAAGCCTCGCTTGGCCAGTCCTTCGGCCTCTCGCGCGTTCGCGCGGGCGGCTGGGGGATTTTTATGGTCAAGCATTTTGGTCTCTCCTATTCCGCTGCAACATCCAGGCCTTCGAGTCGGTCTTCCAACTCATCGGCACTGGCCTGAAGCGCGGCCAAAGTTTCATCATCGGGCTGCCAGTAATTGCGTTCAAACGCCTCAAGAAGGCGGTTTGCCATCCGCACAGAAGCCTGCGGGTTCAGCGCCGACAAACGCCGCCGCATCTCTTCATCCAGCACAAATGTTTCGGACAGGCGTTGATACACCCAAGGTTCGACCTGTCCTGTGGTCGCCGACCACCCAAGCGTGTTGGTCACTTGCGCTTCAATCTGGCGCACGCCTTCGTGGCCGTGTTTCAACATCCCTTCGAACCATTTCGGGTTCAGACTGCGCGACCGCGTCTCAAGCGCCACTTGGTCTTGCAGGCTGCGCACGATGCCCGCACCGCGGGTTTGATCGCCGATGAACACGGGCGCATCGCTGCCTTTTGCGCGTTTAACAGCACGCGAAATGCCGCCCAAAGTGTCGAAATAGTGATCAACCGTGGTGACCCCCAATTCGACCGATTCAAGGTTCTGATAGGCCAAATCAACATCGCCCAAAGCGGCCTGAAGGAGGCTTGCGTTTTTCTTGGCTTTCCCGTCACGGCCATAGGCAAAACTTTTGCGGGCCTCATAGGCATCGGCCAGTTCGTCCTCTTCACCCCATGCGCCACTATCGACCAAGGCGTTGACATTCGACCCATAGGCCCCTTCGGCATTTGAGAACACGCGCAAGGCAGCGTCTTCGATATCGCAGCCCATTTTCTGCGCATAATCGAGGGCATGGGCGCGGATGAAATTTTCTGCGCAAGGCTCATCCGCCGTTGCGGCCTTATAGGCCGCTTCTGCCAACATCCGTGTCTGAAGGGGGAGAAGGTCGCGGAAGATACCCGACAGCGTCATCACAACATCAATGCGCGGACGGCCCAATTCGGCAAGCGGGATCAAATCAGCCCCGCAGAGGCGCCCATATCCATCAAATCGGGGGGCAGCGCCCATGAGCGCCATCGCCTGCGCAATCGGCCCACCATCAGATTTAATGTTATCAGACCCCCAAAGAACAATCGCCACCGAACGGGGTAAATCACCCGCCGCATCGAGCAAACGCTGCGCTTGTTTCGCACCGTCCTGCATCGCAAACGCGGTGGGCATACGGAACGGGTCAAAGGCGTGAATATTGCGCCCCGTTGGCAAAACATCAGGGCTGCGGATGAGGTCGCCACCTGCAACAGGCGCGATATAGCGCGCCGATAGGGCGCGCATCAGCGCAGGCAATTCGTGATCCTCTTGCAGCAATTGATCGACCCGAGCCAGCGTTTCAGGGTCTGTTTCGGCCATCACGCGCAAATGTTCGGCCCGCTCCGCATCCCCCATGGGGCGGCCCATGACATGCAAGCCGTCTGGGATCAGCGCCGTTTCCGTTTCAAGCAGGGTCAACCACAGATGATCGGGGTCGCTGCCATCCAAATCAACCGCTTCGGCCTGCATCGCAATCAGCGCGGCAAGGTCGGCACGCTCATGCGCATCAGGGGCAAGACTGCGATAGCGCGACAGGCTGTCTTTTAGCTCGGACAGGCCCTTATACAGACCCGAAGCCGCCAAAGGCGGGGTCAAATGCGTGACTGTAACGGCATTAGAGCGCCGCTTGGCCAAAGTTGCCTCGGACGGGTTATTTGACGCGTAAAGATAAATGTTCGGCACTTCGCCAATTAAACGATCAGGCCAATCACGCGCGCCAAGCCCCGCCTGTTTTCCAGGCATGAACTCAAGCGCGCCATGCATGCCAAAATGCAAAATCGCATCTGTCTTAAACGTGTTGCGCAACCAAAGATAAAATTGCGCAAAGGCATGGGTGGGCGCAAAACCTGTCTCAAACAACAGGCGCATTGGATCACCTTCATAGCCAAAGGTGGGCTGCACACCGACAAAGACATTGCCGAAATGGGCGCCTAAAATGAACACACCGCGGCCGTTTGACTGCACCTTACCAGGCGCGGGGCCCCACGCCGCCTCAATCGCAGCCAAGGGGGGTGTGTTGCGCAAGATCGTGTCTGCATCAACAATATCGGCTACATTGGCCTCTTGCCCATATTGCGCCGCGTTGCCCTTAAGAACCGCTGCGCGCAGATCATCGACCGAAGCGGGCAGGTCGACCCGATAGCCTTCGGATTTCAGGGTCGAAAGTGTGTTATAGAGACTTTCAAAGACACTGAGATAGGCCGCGGTGCCCACAGCGCCCGCATTGGGCGGAAAACCAAAGAGAACAACCGAAATCCGTTTGTCGCGGTTCGCCTTACGCCGCAAAACCGCCAGACGTGCGGTTTTTTCAACCAATGACGCGATACGCTCATGACACGGGGCCATCGCCTTTTGACAGGCACTGGCTTGGCACATATGGCTGCACCCTTGGCAGCCTTCCGCACCATGGCGACCACCAAAAACAGTGGGATTTGTCGCGCCATCAATTTCGGGCAGCGCAACCAGCATCGTAGTCTCAACTGGGCCAAGCCCGCCACCTGATGCGGCCCATTGGCCCAATGTCTGAAATTCAATCGGATGCGCCGCGATATAGGGCAGATCGAGATCGCGCAGCACCTCAACCGCCGCCGCGCTGTCATTATAGGCAGGGCCACCAATGAGGCTAAAGCCCGTCAACGACACCATCGCATCCACGCGATCATTCGTGAAATACTCGGAAATTGCAGGACGGCCATCCAACCCACCCGCAAAGGCGGGAACCACGGCCAAACCTGCGGCCTGCATTTGACGGATCACGCCATCATAATGGGCGGTGTCAGACGCCAGAATGTAAGAGCGCATCATCAACAAGCCGACTGTCGCAATCGGATTTTCAGGCTGGGGCAAATCAGCAAGATCGGTGGTGATGCCATTATGCGGCAAGTCAGGGTGATAGAGCCCAAGTTCTGGGTAATCAATGGGCGCTTCAGCCTCTGCGCCATGGAGATCAGATTGGCTGGAATAGCGACCCACCAAGAAGCGGATCATTTGCTCGACATTATCATCCGAGCCACCCAACCAATATTGCATCGTCAAAAACCATGCGCGCAAATCCTGCGCCTTGCCGGGAATAAAGCGCAGAATTTTCGGCAATCGGCGCAGCATAGTCATCTGCTTATGCCCAGAATTCGCGTTTGGTTTGGATGAGCCACGCAGCTTTTTCAAAAGCTTCATCGCGCCTGAGGCGGGCTTGAGCATATCCAACTCGCCCATACGGGTCAGCGATACGACCTCTTTAGCCGAGATCACCCCAATCATCGCATCACAGGCATCACGGCGGGCCTGCAAGTCGGGCAAGATTGCGGTGATATGTTCCTCAATGAACAAAAGATTGGCGACAATGATATCGCCATGGCGCACAGCCAAACGCGCCTCTTCCAAGGCGGCGGGGTTTTCGGCCCATTCGGCACTGGCATGGACGGAGACAGACAGCCCTGGAAACTCGCCCGACAACCGTTCGCTGACGCGGGCGGCAGGGCCTGCCGCGTGGCTATCCAACGTGACAATGACCACGCGATAGCCGGGGATATGATCGCCATCACCGCGCATAATGGGCCTTCGCCTCATAAAGCGTATCTACGCTGATCTCAGACATGCCGCGCTCGGCTGCGAATTTTTCGGTATTCCGCTTGGCCTTACCCCGCACAAAGAACGGGATTTTCTTCAATTCTTTTTCCGCACAAGCGAGCCAAACCATGACATCGGAGCCCGTGTCTTGTGCGCGCTCGTGAACCTCTGGCGTAGGGGCAGTGGGGGCCACAGCCTTACCCCCGTGGTGACTGGCGCCTGCGTCATCATGGAATTCGAAATCCTCGCGGAACATGGTCAGCAAATGTTCCTCAAGACCCATCACAAGGGGGTGAATCCATGTATCGAAAATGACATTTGCGCCTTCCCATCCCATCTGGGGCGAATAGCGGGCAGGGAAATCTTGCACATGAACCGGGGCCGAGATCACGGCGCAGGGGATACCCAAACGCTTGCCGATATGGCGCTCCATCTGCGTGCCAAGGATCATCTCGGGCGCGGCTTCTTCGATGGCTTGCTCAACGGCGAGATAATCGTCACTGATCAGGGCCTCTAGACCAAACTCTTTGGCCAAAGCACGGATGGGGCGGGCAAATTCGCGGTTGTAGCAGCCAAGCCCAACCACCTCGAACCCCATCTCATCACGGGCGATGCGGGCGGCGGCGTGCACATGGGTCGCATCCCCGAATAGAAACACGCGCTTGCCGGTCAGATAGGTGCTATCGACTGACTTACTCCACCAAGGTTGGCGCAGGCGGGTTGTGTCGATTTGTGGCTCTACACCGCAGATTTGAGCCAGTTCATTCACGAAATCATGGGTCGCGCCTACGCCAATCGGCACAGTTTTTGTGTAAGGTTGATCGCAGACCCGCTCAAGATGCCGTGCCGCAGCCTCGGCATGTTCAGGATACATCAGGATATTGGCATGGGCCGCGCCCAATCGCGCGATATCCTCAGGCGTTGCACCAAATGGGGCAACAACATTCACGGCAATGCCCATTTGTGCCAGAAGATGTTTGATTTCTTCAATATCGTCTCGATGCCGAAACCCAAGCGCCAAGGGGCCAATAAGATTGACCGAAACCTCCGCACTGCGCGGCATGGGTTTGGCCAAGGCTTTTACGATTTGAAAGAACGTCTCATCGGTGCCGAAGTTTTCTTTGCGCTGATAAGACGGCAGTTCCAATGGGATCACAGGGATAGGCAGACCCATGGTTTCTGCCAAGCCACCGGGATCATCTTGGATCAATTCCGCGGTGCAAGAGGCCCCCACAATCATGGCTTGAGGCACAAACCGCTCATAGGCCGCGCAGCAGGTATCGCGGAAGATGCCCGCAGTATCTGCGCCCAAATCGCGCCCCTCAAATGTTGTATATGTGACAGGCGGGCGGTGGTCGCGCCGCTCAATCATCGTGAATAACAAATCCGCGTAGGTGTCACCTTGCGGCGCGTGCAGCACATAATGCAGACCGCGCATCGCGGTCGCGACACGCATGGCCCCAACATGGGGTGGGCCTTCATATGTCCAGACGGTCAATTTCATCGCGCGGCCCCTTGCTCGAGGATCGCGCGGCGGCGCAAGGGACGTGAAAAGAGCCCTGCCAAATCCCCCGCCTGTTCGTAGAAATGAACGGGGGTAAAGACCAACTCAATCGCCCATTTTGTGCTAAGACCTTCGGCCTCAAGGGGATTTGCCAAACCCAGACCGCAAACCGTCAAATCGGGCCGCGCAGCGCGCACGCGGTCAAGTTGGACATCAACATCCTGCCCTTCTGAAATGCGCGGCCCCTCAGGGATCAACGCCAAATCAGGGCCAACCAAGCCACGATGGATATAGGGTGCGCCGATCTCAACGGCCTCCATGCCACATTCACGGGTCAAGAAACGCGCGAGTGGGATTTCCAACTGGCTGTCGGGCATGAAGAACACGGATTTCCCACGCAAAGCCGCGCTTGCATTCTCAATGGCCTTACGGGCGCGCGCGCGCGGGGCATCCGTAACACGGGCAAATGTGGCATCATCTACGCCAAATTCATCGGCTATGGCGCGCAGCCATAGGGTTGTGCCCTCCTCCCCAAAGGGAAACGGCGCCGTAATCCGCCGCGCGCCGCGCCGCTCAAGTGCGGCTGTCGTGTCACCCAAAAACGGTTGGAGGCAAGCAAAGACGGTATTTTCACCAATCTCGGGCGCACCCTCAGCGCGCGAGGACGGCAAAACACGGATCGGGCCAATGCCCATCTCCGACAAAAGCGTGATGGCCTGATCTTCGACCACATCGGGCAAGGCGCCAACCAAGACCAATTCCCGCGCTTGGCTATCCTTCAGAACAGGCACCATCGCGGCAAGGCATGCATCCTCGCCTTGGGTAAATGTGGTTTCAATCCCGCTGCCCGAATAATTCAGCACCCGCACATGGGGGGCGTGGGCGGTCGTCAGACGCTCGGCCGCGCGGGCGAGATCCAACTTGATCACCTCAGAAGGACAAGATCCCACAAGGAAAAGCTGCTTGATATCAGGACGGCGCGATAACAGCCGTGCAACCTCGCGATCCAATTCGTCATTGGCATCTGCCATACCGGCCAAATCGGTTTCTTCGAGGATTGCTGTGCCAAAACGGGGTTCGGCAAAAATCATCACACCCGCGGCAGATTGCAAAAGATGCGCGCAGGTGCGGCTGCCGACAACGAGGAAAAACGCATCCTGCATTTTACGGTGAAGCCAGATGATGCCCGTGAGGCCGCAGAATACCTCGCGCTGTCCGCGCTCTTTTAGAACGGGCGCATCGGCGCAGCTTTGGGCCTTGATCGGTGCAGGGGTGTTCATCTGTCCCCCTCCAGCCGTGCTTGGCGCAGCTTATAAAGGAACTGCGCCGCGTTGATCACATAGGCCGCATAGGCCGCGAGCGCGATCCACATCTGCTGAACCGCAGGCACCTCTTGGATCAAAGCCGCCACATAGGCCAAATGCAATGCGATCACGAGAAAGCTGACCACATCCTCCCAAAAGAATGCGGGAGCAAAAAGATATTGGCCAAACACCACTTTTTCCCAAATCGCGCCTGTCACCATGATGGTCAAAAGCACCGCCGTTTTGGCAATGATGGAATATGTGGCGAGGTCATAGCCCGCGCCCGTGATCAAGAATCGTCCGACCAGCGCAAGCGATACAAGAAAGACAACAAACTGAATCGGCGCAAGAATCCCCTGAACCAATGTCCAGATGGTTGCGTCACGCCTTGCGCGCTCATCCACGCTGTAAAGCTTGCGTGACGGGCTTGCTGTCAGACTATCCGATGGCATTTGTCTTTGATTCCAGTCTGTCAATTAAGGAAAGGCTAGCCCTCAAAGGGGTAAAGTGTCAATTAAAACTTACAGTCTTGAACTTGACAGTCGCCAGTTTTGCAAGGGCAATGGCCCTGTGACACGAGCGCTAATTTCCCAATATTTTTTGCATCCAAGGCGCCCATCGGCGCTTTGGCGCTTGTTGACGCAAGGGAATTGTCAATTTTCTTTGACAGATGCGGTCGTTTGCGAGACACTTGCAGGCGAAACAACTGCCCTTGAGACAGGGCAGCGGTTGTGCAACACACGCGGCAGACAGATGACGGGCCGCGACTATAGCGGCCAATACAAGGAAAAAGATCGCCCCGATCTTTTAACACAGGCCAGTAAGACTGCCTTCTCTTCAGTCTTGTTGGTGGTTAGGAGCCGAATGACCCAAGACGGTGACGCTACGTCCCGCAAAGGGACGGAAAAACGCACGGCAGAAATTACTTCGCTGGCCAAGGCCGCGATTTCTGTTTTGGCGCGTCAATCAGCACCCACCCCCGAGGGCCTCGCGCGCCGCCTTGAAACCTTATCAGAGGCATTCATCTCGCCCGAAGAGGCGCATCGTCACGATGCCCTCACCAAGCTGGCCCAAGAAGGTGTCAGCATCGAGGATACCATTGACTATGTCATTCCCGCGACCGCCCGTTTGATGGGGTTCCGATGGGCCAATGACAGTTTGAGCTTTGCCGAGGTTTCCATCGGCTCGGCCCGATTGCAAGAAACAGTGCGTGGACTGACCACGCAGCAACGCCGCGAAATTGTCAAAAACCGCGGCACGATTCTATTGGTTGTTCCGTATCCTGAGCATCATACGCTCGGTGTATTTGTTGTTGCCGATCAGCTTAGACGGCGTGGTTACGATGTTCATATTTCCGTGTCTCAACACGCACGGCAGGTTGCCGAGCGGGTGAAGCGTTTTAAGTATGACATGATAGGTGTCACGGCGGCTGGACGCAGAACGCTTGCATGTGTAAAGGATTTGGTGGAAATAATAAGGCAGAGTGTTCCTCGTATAACGCCCGTCATCGTGGGGGGGTCTATTATTGACTCTGGCCTCGATACGGTCGGCATCACAGGGGCGGACTTCGCGACCGCTGATATCGAAGCTGCGCTTGAATTTTGTGGGCTAACAAAAACAGACGTTGAGCCTGCCGAAGCGTTGCAAGGCACTGAACGAAACGATGCGACCGAGAACAGGTAACGGAAACGGACGGAACGTCGTATGAACACGCGCGGAACAGATTTTTGGGATCAGCCCGCAGGCCCGGCTATCGCGCCTGAGCATTTTAACGATATTGTCGCGACTGCGGCGGATTTAGCGATTGTGCTAGACACGTCTGGTCTTGTGCGTTCGGTTATCACCAATCCCCTGAACCCCAGTTTGGGCCGTCTCGACCATTGGAAAGACCGCGATATTCGCGAATTCATGGCCGAAGATTCGCTATCCAAACTAGAGGCACAGCTCGAGGCCTATCGGGGCGGCAAGAAAAACAAAGTCGAAGCGATTGAGGTCAATCACTACGACAATGCTAGTTGGGAATTCCCAATTCGCTACACGCTCCACAAAACGGGGCGGGATGATATTATTCTCATGCTTGGCCGCGATCTGCGCCCAATTGCGGAATTGCAGCACCGCTTGGTCAAAGCACAGCTTGCCCTTGAAAAAGATTACGAAACCCACCGCGATTACGAAACACGCTACCGCGTTATCATGGAAGCTGCGCGCGATGCGCTTATTTTGGTGGATGTGAATTCTGGTCGGATCACCGATCTTAACACCGCCGCCGCGCAGGCGCTGGGTGGCACAGCTGATAGTCTGACTGGCGCCACCTTTGCCACTGAATTTGAAGGCAAACGACGGGTTGAATTCATCGAAACCTTGGTGGCGCGCGCAGGCGACAGCATCGGTGGGCCGATGATTGTCACGACCAAGCGACAGAATAAGTCTGTATCGCTTTATCCATCGCTGTTCCGTGCTGCGGGCGACAATACATTGCTCTGTCGGATTGAAGTTGATGGCACCTCTGAGGTGATCGCTGCCGAGCTGTCTGAGGCAATGGCAATCCTCTATCAACATGGGGCAGATGCGATTGTCTTTACAGATAACCACGGCACCATAAAATCTGCGAATGACGCGTTCCTTGGCCTCTGCGATACTGCGCGGCTGAGCGATATTCGCGGAAAATCCCTCAGTGAGTTTTTGATCCGCGGCAGCGTTGACATGAAAGTGTTGATCGACAACGCCTCACGCGCGGGGAAAATGCGGATTTATTCCACGCGGCTTGAGGGCAGCTATGGCTCACAGCTTTCGGTCGAGATTTCTGCAACCCACATGATGGGTCAATCCATGGGCGGTTTTGCCTTTGTGATCCGTGACACATCTCGAATGGAAGTTGTGCGCGAGCCAAGCTCACCGCTTCCTGCAGGCGCGCCTGTAGGTGATGATGCGATGCGCAATGTGATGGACTTGGTGGGCTCCGCACCCCTCAAAGAAATTGTCGCAGCAACCACCGATGTAGTTGAGAAGATGTGCATCGAAACCGCCGTAGAATTGACGGATAACAACCGCGTTGCAGCCGCAGAGATGTTAGGCCTGTCGCGTCAGTCACTCTATGTGAAACTGCGCAAATACGGGCTTTTGAACAAGAACAGCCGGTAAATCCCCCGTAAAACTTGGGCATCGCGCGTCTTTTAGCGCGCGCGTCAAGTATAGTTTACACTTGCCGAGTCGCTTACTGTCAGTGTAACTTGACAGTATGAGCGTAACGACCGACACGCATACCCGCCAGACCCCGCGTGCCTTTCCAGAACCACGCGCCGTCTTGACGCTCCTTAAACCCATTACATGGTTTCCCCCAATGTGGGCTTATCTTTGCGGGGCAATTTCCGCAGGAACGGCAACTTCAGGCCATTGGTTGGGCTTGGCTTTGGGTATTATCTTGGCGGGGCCGATTGTCTGCGGGATGAGCCAAGCAGCCAATGATTGGTGCGACCGACATGTGGACGCGATCAACGAACCCTATCGCCCCATCCCTTCGGGGCGCATCCCTGGAAAATGGGGATTGTGGATTGCAATTCTCATGTCAGGCGCCGCCGCCATCATCGGGCTTGCGCTTGGCCCTTGGGGATTTGGCGCAACGCTTGTGGCGATCGCCGCTGCTTGGGCCTACTCCGCCGAGCCTGTGCGCCTGAAAAGATCTGGCATTTTGGGGCCTGGATTGGTTGGTCTGTCCTATGAAAGCTTGCCTTGGTTCACGGGCGCTGCGGTTTTATCGGCAGGTGCGCCGTCTTGGCCCATCGTGATAACGGCGCTGCTATACGGGATTGGCGCGCATGGGATCATGACGCTCAATGACTTTAAGGCCTTGGAAGGCGACCGCCAAATGGGCGTGAATTCGCTGCCCGTAACCCTTGGCCCACGCCGCGCCGCATTGGTGGCGGCATGGGTGATGGCCATTCCCCAATTCATCGTCATTCTTTTGATGTTCCACTGGGACAGGCCCTGGTTCGGCTTTTTCATAACGGCCTCGCTGTTGGCGCAAATCGCCGCGATGCAGGTTTTAATGCAAAACCCAAAAGAACGCGCGCCTTGGTATAATGCCACAGGCGTCTCGCTTTATGTCTCGGGCATGATGATCGCGGCCTTTGGCCTGCGCGGCTTGGGGGGATAGCGGCATGAGCCTGACATGGGTGCAGATTATTCGACTTGGGTTTATTCAGCTGTGCCTTGGCGCAATTGTGGTTTTAACAACCTCGACCCTAAACCGCCTAATGGTTGTGGAATTGGCCCTGCCTGCGATCCTGCCTGGCCTCTTGGTTGGGCTGCATTACGCCATTCAAATCACTCGACCCCAATGGGGTTATCGCTCGGATACAGGCCGGTCGCGTAGCCGTTGGATCATCGGGGGCATGGTGATTTTAGCCAGCGGCGCAGTTTTGGCGGCTTATGCGCTGTCGCTTTTTGCAAGCCATTACATGCTCGGCCTATCCGTCTCCATCTTGGCCTATGTGATGATCGGGGTTGGGGTTGGGGCATCTGGCACATCACTTTTGGCGCTTTTGGCAACCGCAACCGACCCTGCACGCCGTCCTGCTGCGGCCACCATCACATGGCTTTTGATGATATTCGGCATTGCCGTAACCGCTGGGGTCGCTGGTCAATTCCTCGACCCCTATAGCCATACGCGACTGATGGCTGTGGTCAGCGTGGTGTCATTTGGCGCTGTGGGTCTGACGATTTTGTCGATCTGGGGCATTGAAGCCACGGTCACCGCCCGCGCCGAAGAACAATCCGCACCCTTTTTGGAGGGCTTGCGCGAAATTTGGGCCGAGCGCAAAGCGCGCCATTTCACGATCTTCGTGTTCCTCAGCATGTCTGCCTATTTCATGCAGGAATTGATCCTAGAACCCTATTCGGGCCTCGTGTTTCACTTCACCCCAGGTCAATCAACCTCCCTCTCCGGCGCACAAAATGGCGGCGTGTTTTTGGGTATGGTCTTAGTGGGCGTTGCGGGAACCGCTCTACGCCTTGGCACCCTCCGCCAGTGGGTGGTGGGTGGGTGTTTAGGGTCTGCTGCCGCGCTCCTCGTGATTGCATGGCTTGGTCAAATCGGGCCAAGCGCACCGCTTTTGCCCGCCGTGGTGGCCATGGGGTTTTTCAACGGCGTTTTCGCTGTTGCGGCCATCGGGTCTATGATGGCGCTTGCAGGCGAAGGCCGCACCGCCCGCGAAGGCACAAGAATGGGCCTTTGGGGGGCAGCCCAAGCAATTGCCGCAGGGTTTGGCGGCCTGATCGGCGCCGCCCTTGTCGATCTGGCGCGCCCTGTGATGGGCGATGCCGATGGGTTTGCCACAGTGTTTTTATTCGAAGCCGCGCTTTATATCGCATCCGCCCTTATGGCGGCACGCGTGATTGCAGGGCCCGCGCAACCAAGACTTTCCACGCCCCTTTCAGTGCCAGGAGAATAAAATGGATTATGATGTTGTTGTCGTAGGGGGTGGCCCATCAGGGGCGACCGCCGCACATGATCTGGCGCTGTCTGGCCATCGTGTTGCTTTGTTGGATCGCGCAGGACGGATCAAGCCCTGCGGCGGCGCAATCCCACCCCGCTTAATCGCTGATTTCGACATTCCAGACGCGCAGATCGTTGCAAAGATCACAACGGCGCGGATGATCTCACCAACAGGGCGCAAAGTGGATATCCCGATTGAAAACGGCTTTGTCGGCATGGTGGATCGGGAAAATTTCGATGAATTCCTGCGTGTCCGCGCCGCCGATGCAGGGGCCGAGCGTTTCACAGGCACCTACACAAAGATCGAACGCGATGCACAAGGCACACATGTCATCTATCGCGACAAAGAAACAGGCGACACCCACCGCTTGACCTGTGCGGTGGTCATTGGGGCGGATGGCGCGCGCTCGAACGTAGCGCGGGACGAGGTCAAGGGCGGTGATCGCATTCCTTACGTCATTGCCTATCACGAAATTGTCGAGGCCCCCGAAGGCGGCACCGATGCCTATGACCCGGATCGTTGTGATGTGGTCTATGACGGACGGATCAGCCCCGACTTCTATGGTTGGGTTTTCCCACATGGGAAATCCGCATCCATTGGTATGGGGTCGATGGATAAAGAGGTTGATTTGAAAAAAGCCACCGCTGATTTGCGCGCGTTTTCACATCTGGCCAATTGCAAAACCATTCGCCGCGAGGGGGCGCCTATTCCCCTCAAACCGCTCGACCGTTGGGACAATGGGCGCGATGTCGTGCTTGCGGGCGATGCAGCAGGGGTGGTTGCCCCCTCTTCGGGCGAGGGAATTTATTATGCCATGGTGGGTGGCCGTGTGGCGGCCACAGCCGCCGCAGCAAAGCTGCAATCAGGCCGTATCAAAGACCTAGATCTGGCGCGGCGGCTGTTCATGCGCGAACATAAGGGCGTGTTCAAAGTTTTGGGTGCGATGCAAAACGCCTATTACCGATCCGATGAGCGGCGTGAGCGCTTTGTCAGCCTGTGTCACGATATTGATGTGCAGCGCCTGACCTTCGAGGCCTATATGAACAAGAAACTGGTCAAAGCGCGGCCTTTGGCGCATATCAAGATCGGTGTCAAAAATCTGGCCCATTTGACGGGTTTAATTTCTGCGACACGTGTGTAGCGATGGATGATGTCATGATCCCCGCATGGATCGGGGATGAGCTAAAACCTGTAGACAAGCTGTTGGCGCATCAACGCGGACTGCGTCATAAGGCGATTTCCGTCTTTCTGATGCGCGGGACCAAAGTATTGATGCAGCGGCGCGCCTTGTCCAAATACCATACACCTGGACTTTGGACGAACACCTGCTGCACCCACCCACATTGGAACGAAGATGCGCTTAGCTGTGCGCAACGCCGATTGGGCGAGGAACTGGGCCTACCCATCATTGCGTTGGAAAAACGCGATCGCGTGGAATACCGCGCGGATGTTGGCGGCGGGCTCATCGAGCATGAACTTGTCGATATATTTGTCGGCGCGTTGCCCCCTCAGATTGAGCCAACACCCAATCCCGATGAGGTGGTCGATATTGCTTGGATGGATCTCGATGGTCTATCCGCCCGCGTCAAAGCAGCGCCGCAGAGCTTTACCCCGTGGCTCAGGATCTATCTTGAGGAACACGCGGCAAAGATTTTTGGCGCTGACGCAAAGGTCTAGCGTTTCAGTTTTGCGACTTTGCTGTCTTGCTCAAAATTCGGCGCGGCAATGCCAAGCGCGGCCAAGCCTGCGCGCATAATATCATCAGCCGCCAATCCCGCATCGCGATACATCGCCTTGGGGCTTGCATGTTCAATGAACCGATCAGGCAGATGCATGGTGCGGATAGACACGCCACCATCCAAACGGCCTGTGGCGGCAAGATGATGTAAAACTAAGGCACCAAACCCGAGTGCAGAGCCTTGTTCAACTGTGACAATAGCCTTGTGATGGGCGACCAGATCATTGACCAAATCTGTATCCAGCGGCTTGGCAAATCTTGCATCTGCGATGGTGACAGAGATACCGCGCGCGGCCAAGGCGGCGGCAGCTTCCTGCACTTCGGACAAATGCGCCCCAAGGCTGAGCAAGGCAATATCACTGCCTTCTTGCAGAATGCGACCCTTACCAATTTCCAATATCTGCCCGTTTTCAGGCATGGCAACGCCAGTGCCCTCACCGCGCGGATAACGCAGCGCAATTGGCCCATCGTCATAGGCGACAGCGGTGGCGATCATATCGACCAACTCCGCCTCATCCGCACAAGCCATCACCACCATATTGGGCAGGGCCGCGAGATAATTGATGTCAAACGCGCCTGCATGTGTCGGGCCATCGGCGCCCACCAATCCTGCGCGATCAATCATAAAGCGCACGGGTAAATTTTGCAGCGCCACATCATGCACAATCTGATCATAACCGCGCTGAAGGAAGCTAGAATAAATCGCACAAAATGGCTTGAGGCCACCTGCAGCCAGTGCGGCAGCAAATGTCACCGCATGCTGTTCCGCAATGCCCACATCAAAAATACGGTGTGGCATGGCCTGCTGCATCACGTTCAGACCCGTGCCGCCTGGCATGGCGGCTGTGACACCCACAACTTTTGGGTCATTCTGCGCCTCAGCCAAAAGACGTTTGCCAAACACGCCCGTGTAACTGGGCGCGTTCGCAGTAGCCTTTTGTTGAACACCGGTTTTCGGATCAAACTTCGCCACACCATGATAGCAATCATCCGCCATTTCGGCAGGCGCATATCCTTTGCCCTTTACTGTCACCGCGTGGACCAAAACAGGGCCTGTTGCATGGGTTTTCGTATGGCGCAGCGTCTCAAGGAGCGCGCCCATATCATGACCATCAATCGGGCCGATATAGTCAAAACCTAGATGCTCAAACAGGTTTTCCCCATGCGGCAAGTCGCCAATTTGCGCTTTTACCAACTCCCGCGCGCGGGTCGCGCCCGCACGAAATGGCTCGGGCAAAAGGGGCACCATACCATCGGCAATATCCTTTAATGCCGATAGCGGCGAATGTTTCGCCAAATCTTGCAGATAGCGGGACATGGCCCCAACTGGAGGCGCAATGCTCATATCATTGTCATTCAAGATCACGAACAAGCGCCGCCCTAAATCGCCCGCGTTGTTCATGGCTTCATAGGCCATGCCTGCGGAGATCGAACCATCCCCGATAACGGCAATCGCATCACCAGTGGCCTCACCCAATTCACGCGCCATGGCAAAGCCCAGCGCCGCCGAAATTGAGGTTGAACTATGCGCCGCACCAAACGGGTCAAAAGCCGATTCACTACGTTTTGTAAAACCTGACAAACCGCCCTCTTGACGCAAGGTGCGGATGCGATCACGCCGACCTGTCAGGATTTTATGCGGATAACATTGATGCCCGACATCCCAGATCAGCTTGTCATAGGGGGTGTTGAACACGGCATGGATTGCCACGGTCATCTCTACGACACCTAGGCTTGATCCCAGATGGCCGCCCGTTTCCGACACAGCGGAGATCGTTTCGGCTCGCAACTCATCCGCGAGGCGGGCCAATTCGTCATCACTCATGCGGCGCAAATCTGCGGGGCTATGAATACGGTTAAGAAGCTCGGTCGTTGGTCGTGTCATCTTTCCAGCCCTCCCAAGCCAGAAAAAACCACGGGTGGGGAAACCCCAAACCCGTGGCAAGGCGCACCTACGAAGGGACGATAGGTGAGTTCTGATGGTCTGATCTGTTCTGCGATATAGGGTCTATACCGCAGAACAGGGTCTTATTTTGGCCGCAGCCAAACATCACTGAAAGGCCGAATAGTCAGGCTCGCCCGATGTTGTGGCAAGCTCGGGCCAATTCGCGATCACGTTCAACCCACGCAGTGGACGCTGCTGCCCTTGGTGACAGGTGCGACAGGCCAGTTTCGGCACATCACCATGCACAGGCCCTAGTCGTTCTGCTGGCAGAACATCAGCCAATGGCAGGATGTAGAGGTCAAGCGCCTCTTGCACCATCTGAATGCCAAGCGTTGCGGTCGCCCATTGTGGGGTGACCTGTGCCGCATCGTAGAAAGCCCGCGTGTTGTGACAGAAGGTGCAGTTCACGCCCAAAGAATTCGCAATGTAATTCATGAAGGCATAAGTGCGTTCTGCATGTTGGATCAGCGGATCCCCCTCAATCTGCTGCACGCGCGAAGCCAGATCATGCACACCGATGCGGTTATACTGACCGTCTTCGTTCAAGAGCAGATAGGTTTCCAGATAATCCGAGGGCAATGATGTCGAGTTTGACACAATCGTCACACGGTTCTGGTTTGCCGACCAACCGCCTGCGTTTTCATTCACAGGCGACACTTCGAACCAGATATTATTTGGCACGGGTTGACCACGGTGGCAGGTGTAACAGGTGACACCCACTTCCGCATTGGCGTTAACGTGCCCGCCCCAGAATTCATTAATATTCTGGGTCATCTCGATCATATTCCGCGCCACCACGGTTTGGTAGTTTTCCTCGCCTGCAAAGAGGTCGGGGATACCTGTCCAAATGCGCATTGCCTCGACCAATCGGTCATAGTTCTCAGGTGTCAAATAACCCAAGGTTGGCTCTGCATCGGCACGCACGATACGGATCGGGCGCGCATTGGCTTCGGGAACAATTGGCTCGGTGGTGTAGAAATTATCCGCGTCAGGATAAGAGGCCGCCAAGTCAGCTTGGAATTCAGGCACACCCATCCCTGTCCCGCGCGGGCCAGTTTGCAGCGTGTCTGTTTTCAACGGCTGACCGATGGTGACCAATGCTGCTGCGGCAAAGACCGCGGCACCCACCACCCCGACCAAAATGGCAGGGCCATAAATATTGGTCGGGTTTTTCGAGTTCCATTCATTGAACCATTTGGGGAACATCTCAGTTTCCTCCCGTGGTTTGGCCAAGGAAGCCTTCATAGCTGCCATAGGCCTCGTAGCCATAGGGTGCGAGGTATTCTGGTGCAAAGTTATGCTCTTGCGCCCAGATGAACCAATTATCCACCACGGTTCCTGTCAAAAGGATGCCGATACCACCTGTGATCGGGGTCAAAACCGCGAACCACCAAGCCCAACGGTGAATCCCCTCCATTGTGGCGTTAAAGCCCATCGTCCAGCGCCAGAACAAGGCCGCGCGTTCAGATGCCGTGCCACGATCATAGATCTGTTCCAATTCGCGGTCGCCGCCAAAGCGCGATACCGCCAGAATGGTCGCGCCATGCATCGCAAAGAGCAGAACCGAACCATAAAGGAACACAATCGAAAGTGCGTGGAACGGGTTATAGTAGAGGTTCCCGTAACGGATTGAGAAGGCTGTCGTCCAATCAAGGTGTGGGAAAATGCCGTAAGGCACAGCCTCACTCCACTGGCCCATCAAGACGGGGCGGAACAAACCCAACACAAGGAACAACCAAATCGCTGCCAAAAAGGCCCAAGCGATATGTTTGCCCATCTTATGCTGTTCAGCCAAAAGATAGGTGCGCAACCACCAAGACGTCACCGAAACAAGCAAAAAGAAGCTTGCGATGATATACCAGCCGCCTTCGTTCAGTGGTGGAATGCTTAGACCATATTCAGGCCCAGGAGGTTCAAGCGCCAACCAAAACAGTTGACGAATAAACTCGGGGATCGACCAACCCACTTGGGACAGCATGTTGAGGCCAACGATGTTGAACCACAGCAAACCTGTCGCCAAGCTGATCGTGCCTGCCCAACCCAGATAGACGGGGCCAAGCTGCGCGTTGCCAATCAAACCTGCGAGGGTCGAGAAGGAGGCCGACTTCGTGCGCTCGGCCGCCAAGTTGTTTTCATTGTCCATCCCCATCTCGGGATGACCCTGCACCTGCACCTGCGTGAAGATGTTTTGATATTCGAAATAGGCCATGGTTTACATCCCTCCCGAAACCGCGTGGATCGGGCTTGGATCTGGCCAGATCGGCAGTGTCAGCCACCAATTCCACCATTCAGGCCAACCGCTTGTCCAAACGGGGCCAGAGATCACGATACAAACCGCGCTCCAGAAACCAGCATTCAAAGCCAGCAACAGACCCAGGCGGTGGATGCCCAAAGTGCCGATGGAATAGCCGATGAAATCACGGAAGAACGTGTCTTCGTGATCAGGGCTTTTCGCTTCTTCACCTTTTTCAGGGTTCGCCGCGGATAGGATCAAACCACCATGCAGCGCCAAGGCAAAGGTCGTGGTGAAGAAGAAGGTCACCGCGATCATATGGGCTGGGTTATAGTGGAAATGCAGATAGGAATACCCAACGTTGGATACCCAATCGAGGTGGCTAAAGATGCCGTAGGGGAAGCCATGTCCCCATGCGCCAAGCAACAAGGGGCGCACAACAACCAATGTCACATAAGCCAAAATCGCGAAGCTAAAGGCAAATGGAACATGATAGCCCATGCCAAGCTTTCGGCTGATTTCAACTTCTCTTAAGGCCCAAGATACAAAGGCACCAACGGCACAAATCGTGATGATTTGCCAAAGGCCGCCTTCGAGCAGCGGGGCCATGCCCAACCCGTATGAGAGGTCAGGTGGGGCAATATTGATCGTCCAAGGGTTGAACGTGCCTTGCATGGCCGCCCCCCAGAAGATCAGGATGGTTCCAAGGGCAGCGAAGAAGATCGTGGTCACCCCAAAGAAGCCCACATAGAAAGGGCCAACCCAGAAGTCGAACAGATCGCCGCCAATCAGCGTCCCTCCGCGGACGCGATATTTTCTTTCGAAGCTTAGCAAAGCCATGCGTCTGTCTCCGCGTTTGGCGGCTTTGGATCATCTCCACTTAGCCGTCCGTTATTGGTCGGTTAGCTGCGGGCGGGCAGCCCGCCCGCAGCGATGTCATAAGGCATATCAGGCGCACCGCAGGCGGCGGGCCTAACTCTTACATGCCTGCTGCAGCTGCAGTCTCAAACCAGTTGAGACCCGAGCTCAGAACCACCAAGTGGATCATTGCAGCGAGCAAGAAGAGAAAGACGCCCTGAGCCACGAAGACGCGGCGCGGGTCGAAGATCAGCCAGATTTTGTAAAATTTGGACATGTCTTTCTCCTCAGCCGAACCACGGGCGCCAGATATACGTGGCGATATGAGCAAGCAGGGCGATACCTGCGAACAGCCAAAGGCCGCTCATATACACCGAGTGGAGCTCTTGCGCCTGCTCGTCGGTCAGACCTGTAAAGGACAGATCGGTGTTACCAGCCATGAACTTTCCTCCGGAACGTTTGACTAGTGCCGCACACCCTGCGGCCGGGCCCCGACAAAACCTCATTGTCTTGTCGGCATTCCACCCACGCGGGTAGTCACCCCGCATTGGCGAACTTGTGTCGGCTCCGGTCGTCACGCCAAGAATGTTATCGTCTCACCTATGCGCCTCGACCGGGTCTAATCAGTCTCGAACGGCGGCTGAGTGAGAGGATCAGGCCGAAAAAATCATCGGCGTGATAATCCGCGCTTGGCTCCAAGCGCGCTTTACGGGGCCTTTTTCCGTCAAGCTTCCTGTGCGCAGCGCAGCCAAACCCCAAGTGAGCGTGGCAAGCGGCAAGGTCGCGAGAAAAATGATCCCGAAGTAAATCATGAACTCCGTTTTGGGCGGCTTTGACCGCGCAATCTGGGTGTTGGAGCTAATATCTGTCATTATACGCCTCCCTCGTTCAGCGTCTCAAAACGGCGCGGCGCGAGTTGCGCCACCGTTTCTTTCACGACCCGCTCAGCCCCGCTTTCAAGCGCGGCTTTTTCTGCGGCATCGCGTAAAGTTTTGGCCGCCGAAATCCTTGTCAAAACGGGGTGTTCGGCAACAATTTTGTCGAGCAACGCCTGCGCATCAGCGTCCCATGGGAAATCGCGGCGCAATGTTGTCGGGGTTGCTTTGGCGCTGTCCATCTCGCTGCCAAGCGGAAGGATATGGAACAGGGCATCAAACAGGCTGTTGCAGATTTCCTGCAAAAGATAAGTGGCACCTGCATATCCCATGAAGGGCGTGCCCGTGGCGCGGCGGATCGCAGCGCCAGGGAAACTTGCAGGGATGAAAGACGGGCGAGGGCCATGGCCCGCGCTCATTTCCGCGAGATACATCTTCTCGTTGATGGATCCCATCAAGACCAAGGGACGCTTTGCAGAAATCAGGCTGCGCACTTCGTCATTGTTGGTTTTTTTGCCTGCTGTGCGTGCCACGGCAAAGGCACAGGGCAGCCCAAGATCACTTTCAAGGAAATGCCGAATGCCGCGGGTATAGGTTTCATTCGCCACGATGCCAAAATTGGCCGTTGCAAAGAAATCTTGCGTGACCGACCGCCACAGATCCCAAACAGGCTTGAGGGTCGAATGCTTTTCGCGGGTGATAAAAGGCTCGGGATCTAGGCCCAGCATCTCGCCCAATTGGCGCAGGAATTTCGTGGTCGACTCAACTCCAATGGGCGCTTGCAAATAGGGCTTGCCCAAAACCTCGGCCAAACCGCGCCCAAATTCGCGATACATCACGATATTGGCATCCGCGTTAACCAAGTTGCGCATTTCGGCCAAATGGCTGCCCAATGGCATGACCATATTCACTTCGGCCCCGATACCTTCCACAAGGCGGCGAATTTCGTGCAGATCAGAGGCCATATTAAAGGTGCCATACATCGGCCCAAGAATATTGACCCGCGGCGCAGACCCTTCTTCACGCTGTTTCTCGGGCGGCATACGCCCCTTGGTCATGCCAAATTCCGTGAAAATCCACGTCATGGCACGATCTGCGGCCTCCCATTGATCCTCATCAATGGTGCGCGGCAAAAAGCGTTGAATATTGGTGCCTTGCGGTGTGACCCCCCCGCCAATCATCTCGGCAATCGAGCCCGTGACAACAACGGCAGGAAGCGCGGGGTCTAGCGTGCCCCAAGCGCGTTTCATCGCGCCCTCAGTGCCATCACGGCCCAATTCTTCCTCGCCAAGACCCGTGGTCACAATCGGCAATTCATGGGGTGGCAGCGCATCGGTGTAATGCAGAACCGATGTGACGGGTAGGTTTTCACAACCCACTGGGCCATCAATGACCACCTGCAATCCTTTGACGGCGGTAAAGGCGTAAACCGCCCCCCAATATCCGCCCGCGCGATCATGATCTTGGATCAACATCAGATCATCTCCTGCGCTTTGGCGGCACGGGCCGCTTTGTCGAGTTTTTTCTGATGCGTGGCGCGGAAATCAGGCCGCTCATTTGGGCTGCCTTCCCAAATGCCTGCTGTATCCGCGTGACCGACACCTTCAAAGAAGGCGCGCATATGATCCATGCGGTCTTTGTTTGACATGGCCGCGTTGACCACCTGCGCCAAAGACCCTGCACCCGCTGGCCCCATCAAAGGACGCGCGGAAATCAAATTGGTGAAATACAGGCTTGGGATGCCAAACTCTTTGCCCTTCTGCACAACAGGGGTCGTACCGATGGCGAGATCAGGCTTGATTGCTTCCATCGCGGCGCAGTCATCTTCGAGACTTGCGCGGAATTTAACCTTAACACCCTTGTCTGTTAGCCAGTCCAAATCAGGCTCTGACCAAGGTGTTTTCGGGCAGGCCGTGCCAACATAGGGCACATCGGCCCCACTTTCGATCAACAGGCGCGCGACCAAAAGCTCTGACCCCTCATAGCCCGACAAGGTGATCGTTCCGTTGATCTGTTGGGCGGCAAGCGCACCTTTGATCGCGGGCAAAAAGGCGTTTTGCGCAGCAGCAATCTGATCCGCCGCAACACCATAAGCCGCACCAATCGCAGACAGCCATGCGGCTGTGCCGTCATATCCAACGGGGGCGCTGCCAATAATCGTGCGGCCTGCAGCCTGAAATTCTCGGATGGCGGATGTGTAAAACGGGTGGATTGCTGCCACCACTTCGCTATCCAAGGCAGAATAGAGCTCGCGCCACTCACGGCAGGGAACGACCGGACCTGCCGCCAGACCGAGCGGCGCGAGCATCCCACCAATCCCAATGGGATCGGCTGGGAACATCTCGCCCAACAGGGTCACTGTCGGGCGATCTGATTTGCCCGAAACAGGGGCTTGGACGGGGCCAGCCTCCACCTCTTTACGGGCATAATTCAACATAGCGCCTGCAAGCACATCTTTGGCTTCGGCATGGGTGGGAATTCCAAATCCTGGCACATCAATGCCCACGATCCGAACACCGTTAATCTCCTGCGGCAGGAGGCGCAGCGGAACACCAGAGGCGGTCGGAACGCAAAGATTAGTCACCACAATCGCGTCATAGCGCGCGGGATCTGCCATCTCGTGAACGGCATCCCGAATATCCTCGAAGAGCTTGCCCGTAACCAAACTTTCCGAGTTGAAAGGCACATAGCCGACTGAACGGCGCGCGCCATAAAAATGGCTGACAAAGCTGAGGCCATAGACACAGCAGGCCGAGCCAGACAAAACCGATGCCACGCGGCGCATCCGCAACCCTACGCGCAAACTGCCAAAGGCAGGGCACATGCTTTGGGGTTTGTCATGCGGCCCCTGCGGGTAATCGCGGGCATATTGATCAAGGATTTCGGATTTCCCCGCCATGCGCGCGGCGGCTTCCATTTCGGCCGCCCCTGCGTGGCAACCCATACCCTGCCCCAATTCGGGCGGGGTCTGCCCATCCGAAGCGGCAGATGCATCAGCGCGATCTTGGCCGAGGATTACCTCGACCTCATCGGCGGCATCATATCTCACTTCTTCGGACATTCTTCCTCAAACCTCGTCATAAATTACTTCAAGGGACTTTTTCGGCGCGGCGTTCTTGCCGCGCATATCGGCTTCCGTTGCAGGCTCTAGGACAATGCCCGCACCTGTATCCTTGCCATCGAAAAGGCCGATCAATTCATCTTGGCTCAGTGCCGTTGGTCGCAACGGCGGCGCTTCGCCGACATTTTCACCCAACGCCGCAAAAAGCGCGCCCCATTGGCTTTGGTTCGTTCCAACGATTTGGTAATTCGCAGATTTTTTGCGCAGATCATCATCCGCAGGGATCGAGGCCAAAACGGGAATATTCACCGCATCCGCAAAGGCCTGAGCCTCGCCCGTGCCGTCATCTTTGTTGATGACCAAACCCGCGACACCCACATTGCCGCCCATTTTGCGGAAATATTCCACCGCCGAGCAAACATTGTTCGCCACATAAAGAGATTGCAGATCATTTGATCCAACCAGAATCACCTTCTGCGCCATGTCACGGGCAATCGGCAGGCCAAACCCGCCGCAGACCACATCGCCCAAGAAGTCGAGCAGGACATAGTCAAAATCCCAGTCATGGAAGCCTAGCTTCTCAAGCAGCTCAAAGCCGTGGATGATCCCACGCCCACCACAGCCGCGGCCAACTTCTGGCCCACCAAGCTCCATCGCGTAGACACCGCCACGCTTGAAGCAGACATCCCCGATTTTCACCTCCTCGCCCGCCAATTTCTTTTTGGTCGAGGTTTCAATGATCGTTGGGCAGGCTTTGCCGCCAAAAAGCAGGCTGGTCGTATCGGATTTCGGATCACAACCAATCAAGAGAACCCGCTTTCCTTGCTCGGCCATGATATGGCTGAGATTGGCAAGGGTGAAACTTTTACCGATGCCGCCTTTCCCATAAATCGCAATGATCTGCGTTTTCTTGGTGGGTTCGCCCTGAGGCACTTCGAGGGTCGGCTCTTGCTGCGCCTCATCGCGCAGGCGGGCATCGAAATCCTTGAGATTGGGAACATCGAGGGTCATTCTGGCTTCTCCCAATTCAAAATCATTTTCAGGCAAGCGGCATCTTCAAAGGCTTGAGGATAGGCGAGGCTTGCCTCTGCAGCGGGCAGTTGATGCGTGATCAAACCACCAAGGCTGAGCTGTCCCGCTTCGATCAAATCGCGGGTAGCGACCAAGTCGGCGCGCGTCCATTCCGCCGCGATCCGCAGCCGCGCCTCACGCATGAAGGCGGGCGGAAAGGCGAATTCGAGAGATTCGGGATAGAAACCTGCCAAGACGACTTCACCGCCCTTGGTCAGGCGCCCGATCATTTCATCTAACAACGCCGCCACGCCCGAAGCATCGTAGATGCAGCGATAATCACGGCGCGTATCATCGGTGGAATTGGTAACGAGATATCCCTCTGCGCCTGTAACACGGGCAGGATTAACCTCCCATACAGTCGGGGCGGGGCCGCCCAGCGCCAAAGTAAGACGCGCCAAGAGACGACCAAATACGCCATGTCCCACGATCAGATCAGGCAAGTCATGGCCCGCGAGCGCATGATAGGCAGTGGCAGCCAAAGCCAAAAGCGCACCTTCAGGGCCGCTTGCACGATCAATGCGCACGGCGCGATCTGGCGCTGTAACCAACATGGAAGACGCGCCGCCAAACAGGCCACGCACATCGCCGTAGCAATTCGCGCCCGGAACAAAAACATGATCACCGACCGAAAATTCGCAATTTTTCGGTGTTGAAACGACCTCACCAGCGGCTTCATAGCCGGGGATCAGGGGATAACCCATGCCTGGGAAGGGCGGCATGCGGCCAGACCAGAACAGTTTTTCGGTTCCCGTGGAAATGCCAGAGTGACACACGCGCACAACCATATCCTCAGGCGAAGGCGCCACGAGGCTAACCTGTCCGAGCCCTATTTTCTTTGGCCCTTCGAGTATGACGGCGGTCGCGTGCACTGTCGCACTTCCCCTTGGTTTTCGGATCAAATCACGCCTCAAGACGCAATGAGATTCCACTGTGAGTCATGTGTCAGTTTAATATTACAGCACTGTATGTCAATTAAAATGGACAGTTTATACAAAAAGATTGTCAGCTTTTGTTGACAGTCTTTTCAGCTGTAACGATTCGCGTCACAAATGGACGCCCCGTTTTGACGGGCGAAACCCGCACAAACCCTGCTTTCGACAATAATTCGCGGATTTGGGCAGCACTGCGGACTGTGCCTGTGCCCATCGCCATACAATAGAGCGCGAAATACGCATCCGCGCTGCGATCTGGCGTTTGCCCGCCTGACATCGGCTCGGCGATGACGATCTTGCCGCCCTCGGGCAAAGCGGCATGAGCCGATTTCAGCAATCGAAGGACGGTTTCATCTTTGTGATCGTAAAGAACACGAATAAGGGTGATGAGATCAGGCCCAATTGGCAAAGGGTCATCGCGGAAACTGCCCGATACAATCGTGGCCCGCGCGGCAATGCCTGCGCGCTCAAACCGATCTTGTGCCAGTGCCGCCACCTGCGGCAAATCAAAAAGGGTCACTTGAACATCTGGATGGGCCTTGGCACAGGCCGCCAAGAACACACCCGTGCCACCCCCGATATCCATGACATGCTGCGCCTTCGCAAAGGACAGGCTTGCGAGGATTTCGTCACTTACAAGATTTTGCGTCTCAGACATCAAATGCGAATAGCGCTCTGCCGTAGCAGGATCTTCCGCCGCGGCGGCCCCAAAAACATAGGGCCAAAACCGTGCAAGGTCTGGGTCTGTTTCCCCCCGAAAAAACCCTTCGGCAGGGCCCAAATCGCGATATAGAATATCATGGTGCAAGATCATGTCGCGCAGACCACCCACGCCATTGATCGCGGCCCCTAACCGCGCCAAGGCATAGCGCCCATCACGCAAGCGGGTCAAAAGCCCAAGACTGGCTGCGGCCTGACATAAGACATAAATCCGTCTTTCGGGCGCATCAATCTTTGCGGCCAATTCGGCAGGATAAGCAGGGCGGGCGCGCAAATGGCGTGGCAGATCAAGCGCAACAAAGGCCTGCAAAATCTGGCTATAGGTAAAGCCTGCCACCAAATCAAAGAGCCGCTTGCCATCCCTTTTTGCAGCCGCACGCGTAAAGAGGGAACGCGCGGCCCATGATTGAAATGCAGCCGAACCCACCAAGTCCAAATAGCGCGCGCGCCATTTATCCCAAAATCTTGGGCGCGGTTCATCACTTGGGGAAATAGCAGCCATATCTCATTCGGCCGCGTGATGTGCGGGCAAAACAGGCGTAAGCCGCTCTGCATATACGCGCACCATGTCACACAGCGCCGCTTCACCCGCACAAGACGGAATCGAGGCAATCGCGCCAGATAAAATATCCTCCAACCGCGAAACCGCGCCGCGCACGCCCAGTTGTGAAACTGCATTAGGTCGCCCGTTGAGATCGTCCTGACCCACGGGCTTACCCAAAGTTTTTTCATCGTAAAGCGCGTCACGCAGATCATCGGCAACTTGGAACGCCTCGCCAATCCGAGCGCCCAGTTCTGTCCAAGGTTCGGGATCTTCCCCCGCAGCAGCAGCACCCATTTTGGTGGCGGCAACAAACAGCGCGCCTGTTTTCGACCGATGATAGGCGGACAGGTCTATCTTATCTTCGCTTTCCCAGCCTTGGCCTGCGCAAATTCCATTGGGCATGCCTGTGGCTTGGCTGAGGATTTTGATCATCTCAACTGCGCGCTGTGGATCATCCACCGCGGCACGGGCCAAGACCTCAAAGGCCAAAACAATCAGCGTATCACCTGCGAGAACCGCAATGGGTTGCGAATAAGCGATATGCACCGTGGGCTTTCCGCGCCGCAAATCCGCATTGTCAAAACAGGGCAGGTCATCATGAACGAGGCTGGCGCAGTGGATAAGCTCAATCGCCGCGCAAGCCGCGTTTGAAAGATTCGGCTTATCATCCCCGCAGGCCTTCGCCACAGAAAGGGAGATTGTCGGCCTGATCCGCGCGCCGCCCGGATTGACGGCATGATCCAAGGCTTGCGCCAATTTGCGCGGTGCAGGCTCTTTCATGGCTAAAGAGAGGGCAGCAGAGATCGCTGATTCTATGCGGGCGGACAGGGACATGGTCACTCAGCCTTCATCGAGGTTTGCGCGGAGGATCCCACGCATATGTAAATTAGACTGGACAGTTTGCGGGAATATGTCAACAATATCTGACATATTCTCAAGAGTGGCTCAAATGAAAGACGCAACACTGTGACCCACCCTAGTGCACCTGTCAGGCCCCGCGCCGTGGTGATCGGTGCAGGTATGGGCGGTCTTTCAACCGCGCTACGCCTCGCGGATGCGGGATGTCAGGTCACAGTCTTTGATGCGATGCACCATGTCGGCGGCAAAATGCGGCAAGTGCCATCCGCAGCGGGGCCAATTGATGCGGGGCCAACAGTGGTGACGATGCGCCATGTGTTTGACGAGCTGTTTCAAACACTAGGTTTGAGGCTTGCGGATCATGTGACGCTAACACAGGATGACATCCTTGCCCGCCATTTCTGGCCAGATGGCAGCGAGTTAGATTTTCATGCTAATCTCGAAGAAACGCTTACAGCCATTGATCACTTTTCAGGTTCCAAGGCGCGCGGCGAGTTTCTCAAATTCCACCAAGATACGGCCGCGCTTTTTTCAGCATTCGAGGGGCCAATGATGCTGCGTGCTCATCCGCGACAAACGGATTTGACGCTCACGGTTTTGAAATCACCCCATCTGCTGCGCGCAATGGCCCCGCACCATACTTTGGCGCAGGCGGTTTTTAAACGGTTCAGCGATCCCCGTTTGGCACAAGTTTTTGCGCGTTATTCCACCTATGTTGGCGGCAATCCCTATCTTAGCCCCGCGCTGCTTTCGTTGATTTGGCAATCCGAGGCAGCGGGCGTGTGGCGGGTCAAAGGCGGTGTGCATCAACTGGCCCGTGCGATGCAAAATATCGGGCAATCCATGGGTGTCGAGTTTCAGCTTGGTCAATCCATTGAGGCCATTACAAAAGATGCGGATCATGTCACTGGCGTCACCCTTTCAGATGGTCGGCATGTTGCGGCAGATATTGTGGTGTTTAATGGTGACCCACGCGCGATTCATATTGGGCTGTTGGGCCAAGACCACGCACCCCGTGTAACGCGCGCGCAGGTCGAACCGCGCAGCCTATCTGCCTATGTTTGGAGTTTCGCCTCCCGCGCTTGGGGCAAGACCCTTGCCCATCACAACGTGTTTTTTGGTGATGACCAGCGCAGCGAATTTGACCCTATCGAAAATGGTGCGCTGCCGCGTGATCCAACACTTTATATCTGCGCTCAGGATGCTGGGCTCGACTCCAACACTGATACGGCGCTGCAGAGATTTGAAATTATCATGAACGGCGCGCCAACCGAGGCCCCAACAGAAAGGGAGGTGGCCGCATGTCGTCATCTGACATTCCAAACATTAGCGGATCGCGGGTTGGTCTTTCCCGACCCGATCCCCGACAGCGCATTGATGACACCACAGGATTTCGCAACGATGTTTCCCGCCTCGCGCGGATCCCTTTACGGGCTGAGCCCACATGGAATGACGGCAGCATTGAAACGACCACGGGCGCGGACGTCTCTCAAGGGTCTATACTTGGCGGGGGGCGGCACCCATCCGGGGGCGGGAATTCCGATGGCCTGCCTCTCAGGACGGCACGCGGCCGAGGCGATCTTAACGGACCATGCTTTAACCTTGCCGTCCCGCCCAACGGCTATGCGTGGTGGTACATAGACGGCATAAGCGATGACGGAACCAAGGCTATTTCGATCATCGCTTTCATCGGTTCAGTTTTCTCGCCGTGGTATCGTTGGTCGGGGCGCAAAGACCCCGAAGATCATTGCTGCTTGAATGTTGTCACCTATGGCAAAGGGGGCCGTTGGACGATGACGGATAGGGGCCGAGATGCGCTAGAACTTTCAGAAACGCAAATGAAAATAGGCCCTAGTCACCTGTCTTGGGACGGTTCAGTCCTCACCATTCATATTGATGAACGCACAACACCACATGGCGGGCGATTGCGCGGAAAAGTGACACTAACCCCCCGCGCAGTGACGAATGTTGAATTGCCGCTCTGCGATGATGGCGCGCATATCTGGCGCCCTTTCGCACCCGTTGCCGATATCGATGTTCGTCTCGAAAATGCAGGTTGGGCATGGTCTGGGCATGGATATTTTGATGCTAATTTTGGCACCCGCGCCTTAGAAGAAGATTTTGATTACTGGACATGGGGCCGCTTTCCAACGCGAGAGGGTGCTTGTTGTTTCTATGATGCAACGCGCTGCGATGGCAGCGATCTGGCGGCCGCCATTGCCTTTGATGAAACGGGCAAGGCATCACCCGTTGATGCGCCGCGCACTGCAAGGTTCAAATCCGCGTTTTGGGGGGTGCGCCGTGAAACCCGCGCGGATCCAGATTTTGCCCCACATGAGGTTCGGCCCATGTTAGACGCCCCATTTTACAACCGTGCCATGGTGCGAACCAAAATCAATGGTGAGACGGTTACAGGTGTTCATGAATCGCTTGATCTTAATAGATTTCGCAAAGCATGGATGATGCCGATGCTGGCCTTTCGTGTGCCCCGCCGCAAAAATTGGCCCAAGCGGTGGTTGTGATCTGATCGTGCCGCTTCCATATTGGGCGGAACATGAAAGGGTAAACATGTCGAATAGTTTTCCAGATTGGCATGGCACAACCATTATCGGTGTGCGCAAAGGTAACGAGGTTGTGGTTGCAGGTGATGGTCAGGTCAGTCTTGGCCAAACCGTGATCAAAGGCACAGCACGCAAAGTCCGCCGCCTTTCCCCGGGCGGGTATGAGGTGGTCGCAGGATTTGCAGGGTCGACAGCAGATGCGTTTGCCTTGCTTGAGCGTCTCGAAACAAAGCTTGAGGCAACACCAGGCCAATTACAGCGCGCAAGTGTTGAATTGGCGAAAGATTGGCGCACGGATAAGTATCTACAAAAGCTCGAGGCGATGTTGATCGTCACAGATGGATCCGAGCTCTATGTCATCACGGGCGCGGGCGATGTTTTAGAACCAGAACACGGTATTGCCGCGATTGGGTCGGGTGGAAATTACGCATTGGCTGCGGCCCGCGCGATGATGGATAGCGATAAATCCGCAGAAGATGTGGCCCGCCGCGCAATGGAAATTGCGGCTGATATTTGCGTCTATACCAATGGCAACCTCACAGTAGAGCGGATCACAAAATGACCGACCTGACCCCCCGCGAAATCGTATCGGAATTGGATCGTTTCATCATTGGGCAAGCCGATGCAAAGCGCGCGGTGGCGGTTGCCCTGCGCAATCGGTGGCGGCGCAAGCAACTTGGGGATGATTTGCGCGATGAAGTTTACCCGAAAAATATTCTTATGATCGGGCCGACTGGGGTGGGTAAAACAGAAATTAGCCGCCGTTTGGCGAAACTGGCCCGCGCCCCGTTTCTCAAAGTCGAGGCGACAAAATTTACAGAGGTGGGCTATGTCGGTCGCGATGTCGAGCAGATCATCCGTGATCTGGTCGATGCCGCGCAAATTATGGTGCGCGACCATATGCGCGAAGAAGTTACCGCCAGGGCGCACAAAGCCGCCGAAGATCGTGTGATCGAGGCGCTTGCGGGCGCCGATGCGCGCGACCAAACCCGCGAGATGTTCCGCAAGAAACTCCGCTCAGGGGAATTGGACGACACTGTCATTGAATTGGAAGTTGCGGATCAATCCAACCCAATGGCCATGTTTGAAGTTCCAGGTCAGCCCCAGATGGGGCCAATGGGCGGCGGCATGAACCTTGGTGATATATTCGGCAAGGCCTTTGGCGGGCGGAAAATCCGCAAGAAGATGACTGTAGCGGCGAGCTATGAAATCCTTATCGGTGAAGAAGCTGATAAGCTTTTGGATCAAGAAACCGTCACGAAAGAGGCCATTCGGGCCGTTGAAGAAAATGGCATCGTCTTTATTGACGAAATTGACAAGGTCGCCGCGCGCGCGGAAACCCGCGGGGCGGATGTCAGCCGCGAAGGGGTGCAGCGTGATCTATTGCCTCTGATAGAAGGGACAACAGTCTCAACAAAACATGGGCCTGTGAAAACAGACCATATCCTGTTCATTGCCTCTGGCGCATTTCACATCGCAAAACCCTCTGACCTGTTGCCAGAACTTCAGGGGCGCTTGCCCATTCGGGTGGAATTGCAGGCGCTGACTGAGGATGATTTCACCCGCATTTTGACAGAAACCGATAATGCCCTGACCCGCCAATATTCCGCTTTGATGGCGACCGAAAACGTGACTGTTGATTTCACCGAAGATGGGATCAAAGCCTTGGCAAAAATCGCGGCAGATGTGAATAAATCGGTCGAGAATATCGGTGCGCGGCGGCTTTATACCGTGCTGGAGCGTGTTTTCGAGGAGCTCAGCTTTACCGCGCCTGACAGAAGCGGCGAAAGCGTGGTCGTTGATGAAAAATATGTGCAAACCTATCTCGCCGACTTGGCAGGTAAGGCCGATCTTAGCCGCTATGTGCTATAGTCTCTATTTCCTGAGATAGACATAGAGCGCACCTGCCCCGCCATGGCGGATATGCGCCTCCCGAATATCAAGGATATAGCCCGCGAATGATGGGTGGCGCAGCCACCGCGGCACGTTTTGCCGCAATAACCCACGGGCAGGCGCAATCGGGTCATAATGGGGGCCGCCAGACAGATTGCCCTTGCCCGTAATCACAAGGGCCAAACGATATCCGCGCGCATGGCAGTCAAGGATAAATCGCTGCAACGCAGGATGGGCTTGGGCCTGTGTCATGCCGTGAAGATCAATTTTCGCCTCTGGCTGCAACTTTCCCCGCACCATGCGGCCATGCAATTTTTTATCCATGCGAACGGGGCGCTTTTCAGGCGGGTTTTGCGGTTTCTCAGATGGGGCTGTCAGCCCAATGTCAAAGTCACTGAGATCCAACTTTGGCGTCAAATCGACAATCTCACGCGGGGGAATGGCCGCCGTGTCGGGTTTTGCAAGATAGAAATTGGCGGCGGCACGTTTCAATGGCTTAGCACTGCGTGCAACGCGATCCCATAAAACGCGGTCTTCGCTGCTTAGGTTTTTTGGTTTTTTTGCCATGGCTTATCCTGCCCGTCCATTGGGTAAATCATGACCCTTGGGCCAAAGCACGGTCAAGCTAGCGGGTTCATTTATTGCGCCCGCACTTCTGCCCGCAGCATCACCTGATCCACAGAAAATATCTGCGCGCTGCGCGCCCTTAATCGCAGATCCACAATCTTGGGCAAAATAAGTTCGCGCCGCACGCGTCTCACCCGCAACCATGACGGGCAGACCATAGGGGATATATGCAGGATCAATCGCGATCGAGCGGTTCGCGGTCAAAACCTGCCCTGCGGCACCGACCGCGCCATTTTCGTGACGCGGTTCAAAGAAGATATAGGAGGGGTTTTTCCGTAAAAGCGCATCCATTTGGTCAGGATGGTGCCTGAGCCAATCTTTGACCCAATCTGCGGTGATCTGTTTCGCACTGATTTCACCCATGGCGACCAATTCAGCCCCAATCGAACGATAGGGATGCCCATTTTTTGCCGAAAACCCAAAGCGGCGCGTCTCACCATCTGGGTAGGTCACGGCAACAGATCCTTGGATATGGCAAAAATACTGGTCTATGCGCGAGTTGAGATAGCCCAGTTCCAATCCTTGCCCCGAAAGCAAATTGCCCGTTTCGATTTCCGCGCGTGTCGCCCAAATCTCAGGCATATCTTTTGGGGCAGCGTAGAGTGGGAACCTGTATTCAGCATCTGGCGCGGCGCGGGCGGACAAAACGGGTTCGTAATATCCCGTGATATGCCCAGAAAGGGCGGGGCCAAATCTGAGAGGCTGAAAATTTGATTGAAAAAACGCGCGGGCCTGTGAGGGGTTAACCTTGCGGGCGGCCACAACAAGATCAGCTATCGCCAAATCCGTTTGAGATTGGAAAATTGAAAGGATTTCGGCGTAATCCTCATCATCCCAACCCAAAAGATCGGAAAATCCTATGGGTTGGGGATAAGTCACCACGCAGTCCTTACGCTAGGATCAGCCGCCTGTGGCAACCAAAACCCAATTTGGATTGCGGCTGCCCATTTCGCGGGCAAAGGTCCAAACGTCCCGCTGGCGTTTGATTTCAGTTGCGCTGCCTTCGACAATTTCACCATCGGAATTGCGCACCACAGAGGTCAGTTCTGCAGCGAAACGAACCGTGACCTCACCTTCGCGAGAGCTGGCGTCAAACTGGGCTTCTTGAACAGCGATATCGTTGAGGCCCACAAAATTTGCTTCAATCTCGAGGCCTTGCGCACGGCGCGCTTCGATAACCTCGTCAAAGCTCTCGGCAACCTCGGGGGATAGGAAATCGCGCACTTCGGAAATATCGCCACGTTCAAACGCCATGAGAATCATTTCATAGGCGCCGCGCGCACCAGTCAAAAATTCGCCCACTGCGAAACTGGGCTCTGCGGATTTCATCGCAGCCAACGCACCGGCGCTTTCTGATCCTTCGGGAACATGATCGGTGATATCCCGATCAGGGCCGCCCTCGATCACCTCAAAATTACGGGATTGTGCAGATTTTGCGGTTTTCACGACTTCGGGCGATTTCTCAAACCCCTCACGCGTGCCAAGAACGGCGCGCAACCGCAGGATCAAAAAGATCGCGATTGCCGCGAGAACCAAAAGGGAAAGAAATGATGAGTTCATGTGAGTCTCAATCCAATTTTGATACAGGCTAATGTTGCCGCAGGGGTTTTAGACTGCGCTTGAGGTTCATATGTAGGGACCGAAGGGGGCCAAGTCCATGAAGCTGGGCGCGGTTTTGCCGACTATCTGCGGGAAAGGCTGAAAAAATGTGGTTATTTGTTCTTTTTCTGGCGATTCCGCTGATTGAGATTGGCTTGTTCATACAAATTGGCGGATTTATTGGGTTATGGCCAACCTTGGCTGTGGTGGTTTTAACGGCAATTTTGGGAACATGGTTGGTCAGATCGCAAGGGTCGCTGGCGCTGTTGCAAATCCGCGCCAGCTTTAACGAATTAAATGACCCAACCGAACCGCTGGCCCATGGGGCCATGATCCTAATTGCGGGCGCCCTGTTGCTGACACCTGGATTTTTCACCGATGCGATTGGATTTTCCTTGTTGGTGCCGACCGTCCGACAATTTTTGATCCTTCACGTCAAATCACGCATAAAAACCACTAGTTTTCAAAGCCGAGCCAATTTTCGTAGCCAATCTGGCACAATCATAGATGAAGATGGCGAGATCTTGGATACAGACCCGCATGGCCCATCGGGATGGACACGGCATTGAGGCTTTTGGATCGGGCTGTTAAGACGCCTTAAAAATTTGCCTTTGGGAGATGAAAGATGGCGAAAAAAGATGCGGATGCCGCGCAGGACAGCGCAGCACAACAACAACCCGTAATGCCGCAAATGAAAATCTTGGGCCAATTCGTGCGAGATTTATCGTTTGAGAACATCGCAGCGCAAAAATCGGTTCAAGGTGCGGGTCAGCCTGACATTCAATTGCGTGTGGCGCTCGATGGCGGAAAGCGGCCCACGGAAAAGCAGTATGACGTCATCGTGAAAGTTACGATTGAAGCAAAAACCAAAGGGGACGCCCCTGAACCAATCTTTCGCGTAGACCTTGATTATGCTGGCATCTTCCACATCGAAAACGTGCCCGAAGAACAGCTCCACCCGTATCTGATGATCGAATGCCCTCGGATGCTTTTCCCGTTCATCCGCCGCATCGTTTCAGACGTCACGCGGGACGGTGGGTATTTGCCGCTGAACCTCGACACAATTGATTTTGTTGCGCTTTATCGCAATGAATTGGCGCGCAAAATGACCGAACAAAAGGCAGATGCCTAAGCGTTAACGCATCCAAACAGCCTTGTCGCCCATCTCGGAGATGAAGTCTTGATGGGCGGCGGTTTCTTCATCCGTCAAGCGCGGCTTAAGGGGTTCTGGCCGTACAGAGGCGCGGCGCATTGGCCGCACAACATCACGATCTTTGTCCTGATCATCTGGAGAGAGGGCAAAATCAGGTTGCTTGCCCCCGATCAACTCGAGATAGACCTCGGCCAAGATTTCCGAATCCAAAAGCGCGCCGTGTTTTTCGCGCATAGAATTATCGACACCAAAACGGCGACATAGGGAATCAAGACTTGCGGGTGATCCAGGGAATTTGCGCCGCGCAATAGCCAGCGTGTCGATCGCCTGATCATTCGGCAAAAGCGGTTTGTTCACCCATCCAAGTTCCGCATTCAAAAACTTCATATCGAAGCTTGCATTGTGAATGACCAGCTTTGCATCACCAACAAAATCCAGAAAATCTTGCGCAATGGCGGCAAAAACTGGTTTATCGGCTAAAAACTCATCGCCCAATCCGTGGACATTAAACGCCTCTTGCGGCATCGCGCGTTCAGGATTGATGTATTGGTGATATGTCTTGCCTGTTGGCAGGTGGTTCCACAATTCAACCGCGCCAATTTCGACAATACGGTGCCCTTCGGACGGCTCAAACCCTGTGGTTTCGGTGTCTAGAACAATCTCGCGCATCACGATGTCCTTGCCGTTAAATCGTTGATCAAATCATGCACGGCTTTGCGCGCACCCTCAAAGCTATTTGTTTCTATGACATAATCCGCGCGGGCAATTTTTTCAGAACTTGGCATCTGGCGTGCAAGAATTCGATCAAAAAGCACAGGATCCATTCCTGCCCGTTCCATGACGCGGGCTTTCTGCGTTTCGGCATCAGTTGTCACAACCAAAACGGCATCCAGCCATTGATCCGCACCTGTTTCATAAAGAAGCGGAATGTCGCAAACAATCAGGGACTGTTCTGCATGGTCGTCAATGAATTCGGCCCGATCTGCAGCCACAAGGGGATGAATAAGTAATTCAAGCCGATTAAGCGCGTTCGGGTCTGTTTTGACCCAATTTTTCAATGCTACGCGATCCACCGCATCATTTTGGATCAACCCCCTATTCAACGCTGAAAGTGATGCCACCGCAGCGCCACCTTTGCCATATAGTTTGGCAACTGTTGCATCGGCATCCCACACAGGAACACCCGCCTCACGAAACATATCTGCGGTGGTGCTTTTGCCCATCCCAATTGAGCCAGTAAGACCAAGAAGAAAACTCATTTTGCCAAAACCGCGCGGCGCAGCTCATCGTTAACAGCGGGCTCTGTTCCAAACCATTTCGCAAAACCAGGCGCGGCTTGGTGCAACAACATGCCCAAACCATCAACCGCGACTGCGCCCATGGTACGCGCTTGTTTTAAGAGATCAGTTTCAAGAGGGGCATAAACGATATCGTTCACAACGGCGTTTTTTGGTAAATTACTCAGATCCACCGCAAGGGGGGGCTGCCCTGTCATGCCTAGGGATGTGGTGTTGACCAGAAGGTTACAATCCCCAAGAAGATTTGGAAGATCTGACACCTCATGCACAGAAACACGATCCCCAAATCGGGCAGATAGGTTTTTCGCGCGGTCAAGATTACGGTTCAGCACCCGCACCTGCGGTGCGCCTGCCTCTAGCAATGCATAGATGACCGCCTTTGCCGCCCCGCCCGCACCAAGAATAACAGCAGCGCCATCTTTCGCATCAAATGCGGGCGCGTTTTGTTGAATATTGGCAAGAAATCCGTGGCCATCTGTATTATCAGCCTCGATTTTGCCATCTTTGTGAAAGGTTAGGGTATTCGCAGCGCCAATTGCACGCGCGCGGTCGGTGACAATATCGGCCAAATCCAAAACAGTTTCTTTATGGGGAATCGTCACATTTGCGCCAACAAACCCCATCCGCGGCATTGCAGCGCAAACCTGTTCTAAGTCACCCGATGTTACATGCAGCGGCACATAATGGCCTGAAATCTGATAGGCCCTCAGCCAAAACCCATGCAACATAGGGGATTTGCTGTGACCAATTGGGTCACCAATAACGGCTGCAAGCGGCACCGATGCTGTCATCTTTCTATAAACCCTCGTAGTGCCAAGAAGTTCAAAACCTCGGTTAATGGCAGGCCCAAAACATCGAAATAGCTGCCCTCGACCCGAGAAAACAGGCGAATGCCCTCGGATTCAAGCATATAAGCGCCAACTGCCTGTGCGATATCGGGCCAATTGCGTGCAAGGTAAGCGTCAAGATAGCTGTCACTAAACTCTGCCATAAACAGACGCACAACACCGATATGGCGCCAAATTGGCTGCGCCTCGTGATAGATCACCGCGGCGGACATAAGTTTGTGCGATTTTCCACGCAGCATCGTCAATTGCGCGCGCGCGTCTTCCATACTATCTGGTTTTGACAGAATATTACCCTCAAATTCCAAAATCTGATCGCACCCAATAACAACAGCATCAGGATTTTTTCGGGCAAGTTTCGCAGCTTTGGCCTCGGCCAATTGATCTACCAAATCGCGCGGCGGGGCACCTTCGGCCGACAATGATGTCTTTAATAACGGTTCATCGATTCGCGCATTTTCTGCGATAAATGACACCCCAGCGTTCTGCAAAAGCTGCTGTCGGACTGCCGATTGGGACGCCAAGATGATTTTTTGCATTGGATAATTCCGTGGGAAGTCTTGGGGATAACCCCTTGGATCAAGTGATGACATAGTCACATGCACCGCTTCAACCACAGGTCATTGTGACGTAGCGGAAAATTATCTGTCAGTTATCCACGGGTGTAATTTCTATCCGAGTGGGTTGGAGAAGATGCAACAAAGACGGACAAATCCCAAAGTTTTCCACAGCTTTGCATTCGTAATTTCTCACTAACTAACTGATATTATTTATTTTTATAGTATTTCGGTTTCTGGGGGTAAATATCATCCCCAACGAAGAGCCTGTTGATAAAATAATGATAAATAAGTTTCCAAGGTTTTGCACTGCTCAACTAAATCATCATCCTATTCTTAAAATTATTATTTTCTTTTTGTAACATCGGCAAAATTCTACGCACCGAGCTGCAGATTGACTTGAGTTCCATCTGTGCGTAGAAGACACGCTTAGGGATCGTCCGATCACTATCCTTCCCAATTGTGAAAAAGCCCTTAAACGCGATGCGTCTCAAGAGGCATATGGAACTCTCATGACAGTTAACTCTCTCAATCTTGCTGATCTAAAGGCAAAATCACCTAAAGATCTTCTGTCTATGGCAGAAGAGCTGGAAATCGAGAACGCCTCGACCATGCGCAAAGGCGACATGATGTTCGCCATTCTCAAAGAGCGCGCAGAAGAAGGGTGGGATGTTTACGGCGATGGTGTGCTGGAAGTTTTGCAAGACGGGTTTGGGTTCTTACGCTCGCCTGAGGCAAATTACCTTCCAGGCCCAGACGATATTTATGTCTCGCCTGACATGATCCGGCAGCATAGCTTGCGCACGGGTGACACGGTCGAGGGTGTGATTGCCGCACCACGCGAGACAGAGAATTATTTTGGCCTGACCAAGGTTTCCAAGATCAATTTTGAAGTGCCAGAAAAGGCACGCCATAAGGTTGCCTTTGATAACCTGACGCCGCTTTATCCTGATGAGCGGTTGAAGATGGAGATCGAAGATCCAACGATCAAGGATCGTTCCGCGCGCATTATTGATTTGGTATCGCCTATCGGTAAAGGCCAGCGTGCCCTGATTGTTGCACCGCCACGCACAGGTAAAACCGTGCTTTTGCAGAACATTGCGCATTCTATCGAAACGAACCACCCAGAATGTTATTTGATTGTTTTGCTGATTGATGAACGCCCCGAGGAAGTGACGGATATGCAGCGGTCAGTGAAGGGTGAGGTTGTATCCTCGACCTTTGACGAACCTGCAACACGTCACGTTGCGGTAGCGGAAATGGTCATCGAAAAAGCAAAACGCCTTGTCGAACATAAGCGCGATGTTGTTATTTTGCTCGACTCTATTACCCGTTTGGGGCGCGCGTATAACACCGTTGTCCCATCATCGGGTAAGGTTTTGACAGGCGGCGTTGACGCGAACGCCCTGCAACGCCCTAAGCGTTTCTTTGGTGCGGCGCGTAACATTGAAGAAGGTGGATCGCTGACAATTATCGCAACCGCCTTGATCGATACAGGTAGCCGCATGGACGAAGTGATCTTTGAAGAATTTAAAGGCACGGGTAACTCGGAAATCGTGTTGGATCGTAAGGTGGCGGATAAGCGCGTCTTCCCAGCTATGGATATTTTGAAATCTGGCACCCGTAAGGAAGACCTGTTGGTCGATAAGGGCGATTTGCAGAAAACCTATGTCTTGCGCCGCATCTTGAACCCAATGGGAACTACAGACGCGATTGAATTCCTGATTTCTAAGTTGAAACAGACCAAAACGAACTCGGAATTTTTCGACTCCATGAACACCTAAGATGTCAGGCTTCATTGCGGATACCATCTTCGCGCTCGCCTCGGCCAATGGTCGGGCGGGCGTTTCCGTTATTCGGGTATCGGGTGCGGAGGCTGTCGATTTATGCTCCAAATTTCTTGGCTGCCTTCCAGACGTTGGTCAATTTAGGCTTCGACCTTTCAAGGATAACGGCCAGATTATTGATCATGTTTTGGCGTTGCGATTTCAGGCGCCACATAGTTTTACAGGCGAAGATGTGATTGAGCTGCATTGCCATGGCAGCCCCGCAGTTGTGAAAGCCGTTCTTGCGGCTTTGTCAGAAACTGGCCGCGCCCGTATGGCCGAACCGGGCGAGTTTACGCGCCGCGCCCTTGAAAATAACAAGCTTGATCTCGCTCAGGTTGAAGGGCTGGGTGATCTGATCAATGCAGAAACAGAGGCGCAAAGACGCCAAGCCAGCCGTGTTTTTTTGGGACATTTGGGAAAGCTGGTTGAAGAGTGGCGGCAGTATTTGTTGCGCGCGACAGCATTGATCGAAGTGACGATTGATTTCGCGGATGAGGAAGTGCCCACTGACGTGACCCCTGAGGTGCAGGGCCTTATCACGCAGGTGGTGCAGAGTTTGGATGTCGAAATTGCAGGCAGTTTGGTGGCTGAACGTATCCGTGACGGGTTTGAGGTCGCTATAATTGGTGCGCCAAACGCGGGGAAATCCACGCTGTTGAACGCTATTTCTGGGCGGGATATTGCGATCACCTCAGAAATCGCGGGAACAACCCGCGATGTGATTGAGGTGCGCCTTGATCTTGGTGGTCTGCCTGTGACGTTACTCGATACTGCTGGCATCCGTGACAGCACAGACACGATTGAATCCATCGGTGTTGAGCGTGCGATCGATCGTGCAAAATCCGCAGATTTGCGGGTTTTTCTGAAATCTAACACAGAGGAACAGCCACCCTTTGATTTAGATGCTGATGATATATCCATATTGGGTAAGGCCGACATGCAGCACGGCGGTGGAATTTCTGTGTCAGGACAGACGGGTCAAGGCGTGGATGAGTTGATCGCGCTAATTTCAGCGCGCTTATCGGATCGCGCCGCGAATGTTGCCACCGCAACCCATATGCGCCATCGCCAAGCGATGCTAGATGCGCGGCAAGGTCTGGATGACGCACGGATTGCCCTTGCAAAAGGCGACAGTCACACAGACATAGCTGCGGAATATGTGCGATATGCTATAAGAAAGCTGGATACGCTGATTGGCCGTGTTGATGTTGAGATGGTCTTGGGCGAAATCTTTTCGCAATTTTGCCTCGGTAAATAAGAATAGCGGAGTGTTTCACGTGAAACATCATGATTTCGATGTTGTGGTGATTGGGGGTGGCCATGCAGGTGCAGAGGCCGCTCATACAGCCGCGCGGGCGGGCGCAAAAACCGCGCTTGTCACATTATCCTTCGATAATATTGGGGTTATGTCCTGTAATCCAGCCATTGGCGGCTTGGGTAAGGGCCATCTGGTGCGTGAGATTGATGCCCTAGGGGGCGTTATGGGTTTGGCTGCGGACCGCTCAGGTATTCAGTTTCGCTTGCTGAATCGCCGAAAAGGCCCCGCGGTTCAGGGCCCGCGCACGCAATCTGACCGCAAACTATACCGTGCTGCGATGCAAGATCTGCTCGCCCGAACCGAGAATTTGACAATTATTAAAGGCGAGGTGGCCGATTTTCTTGGCACTGACGAGGCCGTGTCAGGCGTTGTTTTGGCGGATGGTGCTGAGATTTCAGCGAAATCAGTGGTTTTGACAACAGGCACATTCCTGCGTGGGGTTATCCATATTGGCGACAAAAGCATGCCTGGCGGCCGAATGGGTGACAAGCCTTCGGTTAAATTGGCGGAGCGGATCGACAGTTTTGCCCTGCCACTTGGCCGCTTGAAGACAGGAACGCCGCCACGTTTGGATGGGCGCACGATTAATTGGGATATTTTGGAAACCCAACCCGCGGATGATGATCCTGTCCTATTCTCTTTCCTATCGGATAAGCCACATGTGCGTCAAATTGCGTGCGGTATTACGCATACCAATGAAAAAACGCATGAGATTATCCGCAACAATCTTGGCCGCTCTGCGATGTATGGCGGGCATATCGAGGGGATCGGGCCACGGTATTGCCCCTCTATTGAAGATAAGATTGTGCGCTTTGCCGACAAAACCTCGCATCAAGTGTTCCTTGAGCCTGAAGGTCTACAGGATCACACTATCTATCCAAACGGGATTTCAACCTCGCTTCCCGCTGATGTTCAGGTGGATTATGTTCACTCGATGGTTGGGTTAGAGGCGGTTGAGATCCTTCAATCAGGATATGCGATTGAATATGACTTTGTAGACCCCCGCGCGCTTGGGGCCGATTTGCAGGTTAAGACTGTAAAAAACCTTTATTTCGCAGGCCAAATCAACGGCACAACTGGATATGAAGAGGCGGCCGCACAGGGGTTTGTGGCGGGTGTTAATGCAGCGCGTTCCGCGCAGGGGCGGGATGCCGTGATATTCTCGCGCCGTGAAAGCTATATCGGCGTGATGATTGATGACTTGGTGACCCGCGGTGTCAGCGAACCCTATCGCATGTTCACCTCGCGCGCCGAATTTCGTCTTTCTTTACGCGCGGACAACGCGGATCAGCGTCTTACACCGCTTGGTATTGATCTCGGCACAGTGGACGAGACGCGCAAGCGTTTATTCGAAGATAAGATGGCTCAGATTGACGCCTGCTACACCGTCCTGCGGAACCATAATCTGACGCCATCTGAGGGAAAGAAGCACGGGCTAAATATGAACCAGGATGGTCAGCGCCGCAACGGGGTCGAGCTTTTGGCCTTCCCAGACATAGAATTCTCCGATCTTGAGGCCATTTGGCCTGAAATGATCGACCACAGCGCGGCGACAAAGGCGCAGATTAACCGAGAGGCGCAATATGCCGCCTATATTGAACGCCAAGAACGCGATGTTCAGGCGCTCAAGAGGGACGAGGCGCAATTAATCCCCGAAACCCTTAATTTTATGGAGATCGAGGGGCTATCAACAGAATTGCGGCAGAAATTGACCAAAGTGCAGCCACGCGATTTAGGGCAGGCGAGCCGAATTGATGGCATGACCCCAGCCGCCTTGACATTGATCCTGACAAAACTGCGCCAAATTCAACGGAAATCCGCATGACCGAAAGTGAAGCGCAGGCATATCTTAGCACCTTTGTTTCACGTGAAACATTGGATCGATTGCAGATTTACGTTGATATGTTGGTGAAATGGCAAAAGGCGATCAATTTGGTCGCCCCTGCAACATTACCTGACGCCTGGTCGCGCCATATTGTAGATTCTGCACAAATCTTTCCATTGGCGGCAAAATCCAGTGGAAAATGGCTAGATATGGGCAGTGGCGGCGGTTTTCCTGGATTGGTTTGCGCAATTATTGCAGCAGAAAAATCCCCAGATATCAGCTTTCATTTCATTGAATCCGATTTGCGCAAATGCGCGTTCTTGCGGGATGTCGCGCGTCAGGTCGGGATATCAATAAATGTGATGTCCCGCAGGATCGAAAACGCGCCGCCCCAAAATGCCG